>Ga0209489_105188_pt1 | contig 23031 bp, 9 predicted proteins | sample SiratrowhiteBW_FD_187527 | JGI IMG/M metagenome (GOLD analysis project Ga0209489, IMG submission 187527) | Root nodule microbial communities of legume samples collected from California, USA - Siratro white BW (SPAdes) (version 2) | ecosystem: Host-associated > Plants > Roots > Nodule | place: USA...
TTTTTTATTTTCTAGATTTTTTTTTTTTTTTTTTTACGTACTTAAACTTTGAATAATCATATTATTTTGATATATTTAAGTTTTTAACACGTAAATAACTACACGTAACTTTTTATTTTTAAGTTGTTTCTATAGTTTTTTCACAATATTGATCCACAGATAAATTACATACGAACGAATAAAAAATGTAATTTTCAGAATCATAATCAATTATCCTATACAGAAACACGTATAATTGATTATGTTATATAATTGATTATTAGCATAACCGATCATCACTTACATGACACATATACTTAAATAGCTTAATCAATCATTCTTTTATCTTGTAAAAAAATATTTTAAATCAATTACTCACATCTAATGTATATAACCAATGCGAAACTCCTTCACGAATCTAGTTTCAACATCGTTACCACCAGAGATGGCTTCACAACACCAACTTTCATAATATTTCAGTCATTGACGACGTTTGCACACGTAAAGAAGCATTGAAATAACACATAATTGATTAACATAATCGATTATCTCTCTATTTTGCAAAATAAAATACTTCAAATATATTAAGATAATTGATTACTAGTCTGTAATGTATATGCCAAACTCCATCATTAACCTCACCTCCACCTTGTCACCACCTTCCACCACCACGAATGGCTTCACAACACCAACTTCCACATTATTCAGCCACAAAACCTCAAGCTCCTGTTAACGAAGGCAACACACCATACAGGTCCAACTCCAGAAATTCAATTTGTGTATATGAGCAACCCTTCAACATTCACTCCACTTTAATGGCGTAACCAGGAAGACAGGGTTAAATGATTCCTCTGTGGATGTGAGGAACCTTGCATTCATGCACAGTGCTGTCAGGAATCTCTGCCAAGCAAAATGTTTGAAAAATATACATCATCAACGGTGAAAAAGCACAAGGCTAACATTGTAATTACATAATTGTCAACTATTTTTGTCATCATTTCTTTACAACCTTGCAGGATGAGCATGCGAGCTTCCCCCGCATTTCCACACCCAAAATCGTCCCAAATTACTAAATCCAAATGTGGTTACCCTCTAATTTTTGTCATGGTGAAGAGTTAAACGACGCAAACAAACACAACCTAACATAGAGGAGGAAGAGAAAAATAAAGTGAATCTACATCTTTTTCTTCATTTCTTATCAAATCAGTTATTCTAATATTTACTAAATACTATTTTGTTTCTCTTTTTTATAAAGAAAACTGAATATAAACAACAATTTAAGACCAATGCCTAATTTACTTAATGTGTACTAATATTTTTAAAATCAAATTGATGGATAAACAAATCAAGATATAAATACAAAATTTAAAGTTGAAATAGCAATTAAATCTATATGAGAAATGTTGATCTCTTATGTCTATATTTATTAATTTTATATAATTAATTTATATTTTTTATTATTAATTGTTTATGATTAAATGATAAAGTAAAACTATTTTACACTAATTATGTATTATCATTAAAATCTTTAAATAATTTATTATTGTTCTTGAATTGCTATTATATTGCTTATTTTCCTTTAGTTGTAGAGAAAAAAAAAACTATTTGACCGTATGATGAATGTCATAAAGACATCCACACTAGGAAAAAAATTATCGATTAACTTTATATGTCCAAGTATTTACACTTGTATCATTTAATATTTTTAAAAATTAACCGATCTATCGGATAACTTAATGTTATTTTTCATAACATATACATAAATTTTTACAAAAGTTATATATTATGAGTCAATAAACTTTATATTTAAAAAAAATTATTATCTATTAAAATAAAATAATGTAACAAAAGTATTAATCGGTTTTTAATTTCAATGATTTGAATAAAAGACTTCAATATAATGGTTGAATGATTATTAAGTATAAAAATTAATACTGTGAATAAGAAGACGGGGTAGTCTAACCCTCCAACTGTAACAACTAAAAATGAGTTGAGAATTTGGTTGCTGATGTAGAGATAAGTTATTGTGAAAGTATCTAATGAATACAACTTTTTTCCTAAGAAGAAAATCAACACAGCTTAAAGAAGCACCCTGGTTGAAATGGTGAAAGTAATATGCAGGGAAAAGCAAAATCTGCAAAACAAACTAATTTCCAATTCCAAACTCTGGTTTTAATCTTGTTCATTAGCCACAAGTATCCTCTTGCAAGCTTCGTAGCACATGAAAGAAATGCCAGCAGCAGGAACCAATTTTAGGCAGCTTGGTCCCAAACCTCTGTAAAGACCCGCAGGTCCTTCCTTTTCAAGTATACTCAATAGGGCATGAAGCATGTTACCATACTGTCTTCCATTTAAAGCCCCTGCTTGCATATGCTTACGAGCCACCTCAAGTGGAAACGTTGCACTGCTTGAAAATGCACCTGCAGCTGATCCAATTACAAGAGTCATCACATTCCCTATCTCCTCCTTACCAAAAGCTTTCTTGTAGGCTTTTCTAAGTGTGTCATAAGCAAAATAGTTTGTTGCAGCATAAGGGATCACACCGATTAGACTAGGAGTGAGGCCCCTGTACAGTTCTGCAGGACCTTCCTCTCCAATAATTCTCACGAATGCATCCACTAAGTTCTTGTACACCCCTCTCTACAATTTTTGGATAAATTTACATCATTTGAAGCATAAATGAGAGAAAGATCATCAGAGAGCTCTGTGAGTGCATACCTGGACAGTAAGACGAGTTTTGAGTAGTTCAAGAGGGTATGTACACAGGGTAGAGCTAACACCAGCAACAGCACCTGCAACTGATGAGGCGGGAATTGGGATCTTTGGCTGTTCACCAGATTTAGGAGATAGTTGCTTTCTGACAGTGTCATACGCAAATAACTGCATGTTCCAGAAGATGTCATTATGTGTATAATGAATTTAGATTACAATTTGTAGTGATGGACTCCTAGTTTTGAAAGATGTATTGATCTGTCAGTCAGCCTACATGGAAGTACAAAAGTGATGAATAATATTCAAAATACAAACCCCTCAGTTTGAAGAAAAGGAAAAGGACAATTCCGAAGCAACAGGGTCTACGGGAACTCTCATTATTTGAGAAGTAAAAGTTATGTCATCTTGTGTGTGAGTGCGTGTGTTACACCATAGGTCCATAACGGTCCATGTCATTCCATAGTCATCTTCCAGCTAACTAGGACATAATTTGATCTTCCATGAATAAGAAAGCAATGAATCAAGTCGTTCCAAATAATGGAAATGTGAGATAAAGAAGTTAGTGACATCAAATATCCAAAAAATTTACATCTATGATGATGTACAGTGTTAAAAAACATCGTGTCTACTCACCTCAATGGCCTTGCTAGGTGCAACTCGGATGACGTTCACAAAATTGCCTCTGAAGAGGCCCTTCCATCCATCGGTCTCCATAATAGATTGAAAGACTTGAAGTGAAGTGTGTCCACAGCTGCCCACCATCAAATGGGTCCTTATGGTCTCCAACGGTGCCACAGCTGTTCTTGACACTGCTCCAGCAATTGCCCCACTCATCAACTTCCTCAGTGATGGATTCCCAATCTTAAATTTCAATTTAAACCCCTTCATCTTTTTTTCCTTCTTCATACCATGGCCTTCCTCATCAACTTCAACTGCCTCGCCACTCAATAACCCTTTAGAGCCCGTGCTTCGAAGACCAGCTTCAGGCATTAAAACATATTTCGAGGAAGAATAGGCCAAGGATGGTTTGGTGGCACTGTCTCTAGTACTGGCAGCAGGAGGATTTGGTGAAATCCCACTGCCAAATCCTGCTTGACCAACGCTTGCAAAGAAACTAGTGGGACGAACTTTACCCTCAAGACAATCCCATTCAAACTTGACTCCGGAACTACGTATTGTTTGTTGATCTTTGCTACCAAATTCAACACCTTGCACTTGCAACCTACCTCTACCCATGAATCCTAAGTTTTCAATATGCGGAACTGCGCCTCTCTTTTAAATTGAAGCTTTAAAAGTTTCATAAGGAAAGAGATGATTAAGAACAGATGCAAGAATATGCGAATTTAAAAGACGATACACCAAGTCAGTTGAGAACGACTATTTCAATTCAACAAGAACAACGAAGAACAAGCCACACAAGATATTGAATAAAGGAATATAGGTAAAGTCAAGAACTTCGTTGGGTGGAGAATTTTGTCTAACAGAAGCTATAAATTTCGTCTCTATCTCTGCATCGGCTATGAAGATAAAGAAGAAAAGAGTGGTGTAATTTGCAAAGCTATGCGTAACTCGTCTATGTGACACAGCCGAAGCAAATTCAGATTATTACTTGTTGAATAAATTGAGTTATCCAAATATTTCCATCTGTCGGAGTAAGGTCGTCATTGGCCACACAAGTTGGATAAAAGTGATGTAATTAGAAGACAAAAACACTCGCGAGTCACAACTTACATTTGTCCACAAGGAATCTACAAAAATATATTATGTTGCATGAGCAGCATATAATAGTTTATGCACGAAAGGGCTCTGTCTTACTTAAGCCCCAAAGTTCAAATGACACATGCGACGCCTGAAAAAATATACTTTATTTTCAAGAACTCTAAATATCCATTGATACTCTGGCTCTGGGGAGGACTCTTGCCCGTGAATTCTAAACAGAAAAGGTACGGAATGAATATGTCTGCCGCGCGCAATGTATGTAGTCGTTCATTTGATAAATTAAAAGCTTTTTGTCAATTAAAATATCTAATTTTACTTTTAATTTTATATAGATCGTAAATAAAGCAACTGATAGATGAAATTAGTCTACAAAATTTGAAACCAGTAAACAAAGTTTCCATGAACTCTACAAAACTTGTTTTAATGAAATCTAAACTATTTCCCTTTCGCCTTGCCTTTCTTGAAATTTCCCTTTTTAAAAGACTTTTTCTCAGGTTTCAATTTCTCGTCAGCTGATGAAGCCTTCCCTTTGTCGCTCCTTCGCTTCTTCTCTTTCTTCACATTGTGCATTGTGACAGCCTGGAATTCATTGTACGATTTTGACCAGAAAAAAGTTAATAAAATTGGGCAAATTTGAAATCCATTTCACTAAAAGACTCGACTGTACCTTTTCAACATTCAGTATGTTATGAGAATTCTTGGCCATGATCTTGTTCAATATTTTTTCAGTTTGCTCCCTCTCTTGTGATCCTATCCCGGTTCCTTCCACCACTGGCAGGAACTAGATGAAAACAAAACAATGGAAGTTAATAAGTCAATTTAGTTAACAATGGGTGCTTTTACATATAACAATTTACATGGATAAGAGAAACAGTTATGTGAGAGTGTACGGTACACAACCTTTCGATATTTTCCTTTATGTTTTGCAGGCTTTTCACCAGGCAATTTCTTGTCAAATTTCCCACCACTGGCTGTTGCAGTTGCTGCAATTCCAGCTACATTGCCTAGTTCATCCTTTGTAACTTTCTTTGGTGCTGCCTGAGTTCCTGTTATAGGCAAAGCTGTAGCTGCCAGCTGAACATGGCTGCATAATAATTTGTCCAGATTTCATTAGAATAAAGAAATAATAAAGACGTATAGAAAACATGAAACACCAGATCAAAACTCTACAACAATCTAGTCAAAAGTTGACACATTTTTAGGCAGGACAGTTGCTCTAGATAACTCAATTCTAAAGCTGGGGAAAGTACCACATGCCATGAAAGTCAGACATATGAAGTTGAGATGCCACCATTAAGAACATCATATACCACAAAAGTAAAAGTAATTCGGGAATTGGAGCATTTAAGGCCATCATCTTTTGGATCCACTCGGACATCTTATCTAGTTTTACCTTTTTCTATTTAAGCACCCACACTCTCTAGTCCATTACCACAAAAAAATTTAAATGGATCCAACTAATAATCTCATTTTATAAATAGAAATATTCAACACGGCTAAGAAAATGAAAAGTACAAATTATTTAAGTTTTACATTTTTTTTTTAAATAAAAACTGACATGGTCCCACTTAAAAAATTTAAGCAACTGGTGCTTATTGAAATAAAGGTACAAAGGAGGCTCTTATTAGGCACAGGTGCTTATGAGTAAAAGGAAGGAGTTAACCAACTACCAGTGCAAATTCCCTAACAAATAAAGAAAGCATCACTAGTTGATTCAAGACAGTGGTATAAAAAATAAACTGCATATATCATTTGGATTTGGTCAAGTTTAGCATAAGAAACTTCAGTAAAGACTTTGTGAATGAGAAAAGAAAGAAGGCAACGGCCCAACTGTCCAAGGTGGGAGATATTGACTCAAATGGCTAAATAAAAGGCCAGGCTCCATAGTCCATGAAATAAATTATGCACACAACTATAAGCCAATGATGTATACTATAATGAACAGTAACAAATAGAATTCCCATGCTACGAACAAAATCTTCAACATTAACTGGGAAACGTTATGTTACAAACCTTGGTAAGGCACCAAACTTAGCAGCTTCTTTCAAGTTCTGTAGTCGATTTTTATCTTGCTTTTCAATTCTTTTCTTCTTACTTTCTTTTCTTTTGGCAAAAGGGTCCTCTTCTGGATCTACAAAATGTTACAATATCATTATTGATAACATACATATAGCTCTGATTAGTATGCGAAAAAAATTCCAGTAAAATGCGAATTACAAGTTTATATTCGTGAATGGATAAAAATGTTAAAGTCAACAGAATAATAGCATTAAACATCAGCCGTCTAAATAAACATCACATATGATTAGAAATATGGGCATATAAATACTACCTAACTTCCAGATTATCACATGCAAAAATTTTCATAACCAAAAATAACAATGTGCCAAAATATGGTAGGGAAGTAAAATCCTCAAAATTTTGAAATCTTAACTGACGGGTATTCCATTAAATAAATGTCTGGTTTAATGCTCTGTTAACCCACAATGCCAACCATATGTTTTGATAAGCATTGAGCATGCCCTGATGTATGTTTCCATTGTCCAATCTGGATCTTCTAATGGGTCAATGGTGGTCTGATTCAGATTTTTTCTCAATAGAAACAGTTTTGAGTACACAAACCTTATTCAGGTCAGCCATGAATCATCCTATGTTAAAATTTTATCATATTCTGAACACATTGTAGTGGTTCTGTGGTTGCCCAAAAGTGACAACGTAAAGTAGAGTGTCTACAGTCTACACCTTATTCATGACCATTAAAGAAACACGTAGCAGTTCATGAGGAAAGGGATGTTCGATCCTTTACCATCAGTTTCTTTTGCCTCAATGATAGGTACAGCATCTTCATCATTTGCACGATCATACCCATATCTGCGTTTCCAGGTTCCAGATTGTTCGTCGTACACAATCTTGTCTTTCTTCCTGTTCTGTATGCCTGCAAAATAACAGAGGATAAAATTCATCAGTTCAACTAGTAAAAATTAGAGAGCACTAAGCTCAACACAGACTACATAAACAGCATTAAGATTATTTGATGGTCACGGGCAGCATGAATACACAAACCTTTCTTTTTTGCAAAAGCTTCCCATTTAGTAGGAGGCTTAGGCTTTGGCAACTGAAAGCATCACAAAAAATTGATGAGCCAGTGATTTGACTGATTAGACATAGAAAAATACTAGAATCAAGGAACCAACGATACAATAGAATCAATACAATTGCACAGCTAATTGCTAAGCAGACACACATATGGAGGAAGAGGGTTTTATTTAGCCCTTGGAAAGTTGCAATACAGTAGGAATAAGGATTAGGGTTACGAGCATTGAAGTAAAAAGTAACAATTACTCGTTTATATAACACCTTTTAAATATAAAAGAAGAATAAAAATTGGAGAGTGGGATTACATGTTTTTCTCTTGGCAATTTAGTTATTGGCGGAGGCAAGTTGACTAGGGGGCCATCTACATCTTCGGTTGATGGTAAGGTGAAGAGAGCATCTGCAATAGCTTGAACCAAGTGAGTGCCTTTCAGTAAGCACTGCTTGACTAGGTCCACCCTGTGTTCAATTAACGCAAGCAAGGACAGTGTCAAAAAGAGAAAATAACGAAAAACCCTAAAGAAGAAGAAGAAGGAAAATAGGGTACCTGGAAAGAGGTGGTTGAGAGGGGAAGGTGTGATTGGAGTCGAAAGCCATGAGGTGGCCGAGGTCCACATCGAACTTGTGCTGTTTCTCACCCTCAATCTCCATCTCCGTCACCTTCACCAATATCAAACCTCAGCGGCGTCGCAGGCGGGTAAGGGTTTAAGGGTTTGTGATATGTTGTGTTGCAGCTGAGAGAATGAAAAAAATAGAGAGAGCCGAAAAGGGCTTAAGGGTTTTGGTGCTTTTGCTAGCAAACTCCTCTATCAAAATTATCAGTAAATTAATAATTCCACTACTCTCAATTCTTCAACAACCAATCTTATTCCAATATTTTGTGCTGATAAAAAATTACACAGATCAAACAAATATTACACATATTATGCTTCTTCTTCTTTCTAGTTCATCTTTTATTTTTTTTAAATAAAGTATATTTTTTATTTTTTGATACAAAATAATTTACAACGACATTAATTAAAAAAATTACGGTGATTTTGTCTATTCCTTTTTAAAAATGTTTATTTGTTTTAAAAATAGAGAAAATTATATGTTTAAACTCTTTTAAAACTTCCTTATTTTAAGTTTTTAAAATTATAAAATTGAATCATTTTAAAGGTTCTCCTATTTTCTGTTTACAGATTTCTGTTAATCAACTTTTCCACCAATGCTTGTAAAACTAGTCCGAACACTAAATATATAAATATACTGACTCAAAATTAAAAAATTTAATCATAGTTAAATCATAAATAACATTTTTTAATGTAATATTCATGAATGATAATATATATATATATATAAATAGTATTAAAATTATTACAAATATATATATATATATATATATATACATAAATTAGTCAACCCACACAAAATTAATATTTAGAGAAAAAAAAATATAAATAAATGACTAGTGAATAAACTTTCTGTCATTACAAATATTAGTTTCTGTGACATTATAAAATAAAACAAATATATTTCTTTCAAAATTAAGATTACTTTTATAAATATATTAACAAATAAAAAATATTAATAATTTATAATGAAAAAATAAAAACATCGTATTCTAAAAAAATGGCTTGGGTCTTAGATCTACTACTTCTATACATGCTTCATCTTCAAATATTGTACCTCTTTCCTCAACTGCACTCAAATATGGTGCCTCTTTCCACAACTGCACCTATATCAAAATAAATAGTTAATATAGTTATAAACAACACATTAACCACTTTCTTACAAACTAACAATTTTGAGTCAAATAATTAAAGGAGTTCAATTATTGACTTATTGAAGATTAAGGTCTCAGATGATGATTTTAATAGTTTAGGTTAATTAACAACTAATACATTCATAAGGTTGATTTTGTATGTAATTTAGTTATTGCAACAATTTGAGTTTGAATTTGAAATGGACAAGCTTTATTTAAAATCTTAAAATGTTAAATACTTTTAATTAATTTTAGTTGATGAATTTATTTAATAAAATAAATGATTAAATCTGAATAGGTAAAAAACTTTTAAATAAATATTTTGCAAATAATTGACAAGGGATTACTTATGAATAATATGAATAACAATGCATATAATGTAAGGTCATCGAACAAATATTATATACGTACCATGATAAACATAATGCAAGGTATTAGTGAAGATTTCCTACCAAATAGAGATAATAAAAGAATATATTCTTATAAGTATTGTGATATTTAGGTGGAATCTGTACATGGTTAGGTACGGGTACAGGTAATACTTGATAGAATTCGTATATAATTAGGTAGAAGTATAGGTAATATTTAATTTTTAAATTGAATATGCAACAGAATAAGTATTTACATATTTGTCTTCTCTCCGTAGATATCTTAATATTCATTCTCATCTTTCATCCGTCCTCGTTTATATTACTAAAATATCTTTAATTTATTGCATTACTTACAAAATTTATATTATTTTTTGTTGTTTATAGTTTTGTAACTAATTTCTATAATTGATAATTTTTACTCTTTTCAATAATTATTTAACCTTTATTTTGTTATCATTTGATATTTATACTATTATAATTTTTTTTTTCACAATAGAGAATAAAGAAACGTAGTTCTTTTTGATATTGAATATTTTATTATTTCATAATATTTTTGCTATGATTTTTATTTTATAAAAAATATTTAATTAATATTTAAAATAGTAAGAATGTAAACGTAAATACTAGTATACCCATTTTTCAATGAATATAAGGATGAGACAATATGAAGATGAGAATAAATTTTTACATGAAGATGAAATAATTAAACTCACACCTAGCATCCTACTCGTAAATCTTTTGCCAATTTCTTACTATATACATATTTGCAAAGGATTTTCCATAAAAATGCGATAAAACAATTCCTAACTAATTTTTGAATTTTTGACAATAATTAATGTAAAAAACTTATAAACTAAAAATACATTATTTCTTTCAAATAATTATAAACAACTTAATTAACACATGTTATTTCTTGATCTATTTCAACAAATTTTCATTAAAAATTTAAAAATATAATTTATATCTTGAGACGCATTTTAATATATATATATATATATATATATATATATATATATATATATATATATATATAAGGAAACTCTACATCAAACAATTTCCTCAAAAACTAAGGTTATTTTTTTAAGTATACATCAAATTAATCAATTAAGAAACATTAAAAATTTAAAACAATATTGATAATTAAAAATTAAAAATATATAACATTGAAAGAGTTAATAATTAGCATTTACTTTGACTAGACAATGAAAAAAAAAAACTTAAACACAATTCAATTTGGTTTTTAAAACATTATTTTTTTGCCACCTTTTTTATGTTTTATTTCTTATATTAAAGAAAATACTTGTTTGAAAATCATCTTATAATTTTTTTAGAAATTGAAAAGGAAAATCATAACCAAACAGACCTTTGATATCTAAAGTGATCTTACCTTATCATCAATACAAGGTGTATGAGGTTTTTAATTCGAATAAAAACATAGCAAGTTATTATGCTTTTTTTTTTTAACGGAGCAATTAATGAAAAAAAATGAAAACTTGCATTATCAGTAAGGTCGCACTTGGCTTTTAAGTTATTTTATTTTATTTAAAACAAAAGGCTGTCAGAAAGTTAATGGAGGAGTGAAAGATGACGAATAAACATTGGAGGCTCTATCTGCGTGTTGGTGTCCTTCTGCACTGAATGTTATCAAACATTCACCATTGTAGGAACATGTTAATTCCAATATTATATAAAGTGCTTGATTAGATAAATAATGGTCATGAACTTAATGTTAATGTGCTTGATTAGAGAAATAATGGTCATGAACTTAATGTTAATGTAAATAAGTTATGAACTCTTATTTACAACCTATGTTTGTGTTAGATATCCCAATGTGAGTCTAAGTCTTATATTGAGTAAGTAGAAATGAGAAAGTTAAATAACATATAAGAAATAAGACTCATAAATCTAGTACCTTAAGGTTTTGATTGAAGGTGGTGTCATTTCCTTATATGTTGGCTTAGTTATCATTCTTGTGAGATCTTCCCGGTTTTTCCCTCAAATTACCCAACAAGTGGTATCAGAGCCGATGGTTTGCGGTTTGGATGAGTACAGTTTGATCCTATATCGAAAATTTCACAAAGCTAATACCTTAAGATTTTAGATCGAAAGTTGTGTCATTTCCTTATATGTTGACTTAGTTTTCATTCTTATGAGTCGGTTTCTCTGTCATATTCTTCCAATAGTTTGAATAATGGGTGATTAACAAATTATGAATAATGTTCATGTGTTCAATTTAATTACAAAATAATGATAGCTATTTTGGATAAATTATACCAAATGTTTACGCTACCACCATTCATACATAATATAAGAAATGACACCACACCATGTATAATTACAAGTAAGGTATAAATAGAAAAAAATCAAACGCTTTTCCTTTTTTGAGATTTTTATTGTTTATAGCTCTTCGTGTTAATCTAATTGAAGTCATTGTAAATCATGTAAAGCCAAAGTAATTTGGAAAAGTTTTGTTGATGTTTTTCTTCAAAGCACAAGTATCTATTACTTTTGTCGAAGCAAGTGTAAATTTGAAACTTAAAATTATCTTTTTATATATATTTATCTGTTTTTTTGACATAATCAGTCCATGTTGCAGAAAATAATTTATGGTCATTTTATACACTTTATAGTCAAACTAAATTAATTCATTGTGAAGTATCGGAGATCAGCAGTTTATATAAACTAAAAAAATCTATGTGATAAGAAGAAAATTTTCATAAACTAAACAAATTATGATAAGAACAAAAATTTCAGTTCATATTTCATATTTTTTTGTTACTCATTCCTTATGCTTTATGTTTTATTGTAAAATGATACTTGATATAACATAAAGTATCACATTTAAATACGTTGTATTATTTTACCAAAAGATAAATATTCCATGAATTCTCAATCACGCAATATTCGTATAAAAGTGTAATTGTATTACAAAATGTGTTTAACACCTAATTAGATATTTTATCTTAAAATATAACTATTAGTCCATAAATATATTTTTAATGGATTATTTGAGTGTGGAAAAATCATAGTCAGGGAAGCTATGGAATTAATTAATTTCACCTTTAATAAAATAAAATACATTAAATAAAAATCAAAACAAAGATTTCAACAATGAAAACATTAAAAATATCGCACACTATCAGAAAATATTATATTGCTTGATTAATATTTTCATGTGTGAGTTATTTTTATTCCATCATTCAAAGAATGCTAGATATACACACAAAACTTACAATAAGTTATACATAAAGAAGGAAAAAACAAAAAAAGAAGAGAGAAATATAAAAAAACAAGTAATATAATCAAGAAAGACGAAATTTAAGTACATAAAATTTTCTTGAAGAAAATTGGAGGGTTTTAAGTTGGTTTGATCAGTTTTTTTTTTTTTTTTTTTTCTATTAAATAGTCCCTTCAACTAAATATAAAATTTAAAACCTAATTAATTTGGGTGAATTTAAATTTAATATAAAATTTTAACTAAGTTAAATTAATTGTTTATGATTTTTTATAAATATTTCTTTTTGGTTCTTTAATCTTATAAAATTGTTGAGTATTTATTTCTAAAAAAATTGTAAAACATTTTTTACATAAAACTTGTTAAATATTTTATTATAAAAACTGTAAATTAAAGATACATGTTGTGAATTATTATTTTTTTATTATTTCTGTATTTATAATTTTCAATTTATCATATTTATAGTTATAGGTAAAGTTTATAATACAAATTTATTATCTTATCTTATTTTAATAAGTATAAATAATTTATAAACAAAATACTATAAACATGAAACAATATTAAAAAGACATTTATTTATGTTGAGTTCGTTTATAAATTTTAAACTGATAATATTACATTTAAATATAATAAACTATTGGATTTTTAATTTTTAATTTGAAATTTAAATAAACAGATGAATTAAAAAGAAAATATTTAAAACATTAAAAACGAATTATTTTTTAATTAATTTTCAATTTTTTAGATAAATTTACTATTATTATTTTAAATAGTTTTTTTCATAGCTTAATACAAAACATGATCTGTGCAGCCAAATATAGATAAAAGATATTTCAAAAAATATTCATAAGCAAATATTAGAAAAATATATTAAGCCTGGTATGTTGCTGGGCCTTGAAGTCAAAGGAAGATCCAGCAAGAGAGTAAGGCGGCTGACATCTATAGACATAAAAGCCCAATGTTTGATGTTCCTTGTAACGGTTCGGTTGTGTATTCACGTTCTGTTCTAACCAAAAACCCTAGCCCTCTCCTGCTACCGTTCAATCAACAATGGTACCATATTATTCTTCCTCTTTTTCGCTATTCTTTCATTCGATTCACAGTTTGAAATGTTTGATCCATTGCTCAATTTCCTTTTTTGTGTTTGTGTGGATGCAAAACGCAGACAGGAGAAACAGTGAACCCCAAAGCTTACCCTTTGGCTGATGCCCAGCTCACAATAACCATACTAGATCTTGTTCAGCAAGCTGCCAACTACAAGCAGCTCAAAAAAGGCGCTAATGAAGGTAACTAGCTAATTGTATTTGCTTGATGTTAACTTTCTTTCTTTTATTACTGTGTATGATAAGTGAATAATGTACTTGTTCTATTGGATTTGCAGCCACCAAGACCCTGAACAGAGGTATCTCTGAGTTTGTTGTCATGGCTGCTGATACTGAACCCCTTGAGATTCTTCTCCATCTTCCTCTACTTGCTGAGGACAAGGTATATTATTTTCCTTATATGTAGCAGCATGCTATTTAGTATTTGTTATTGTTTACAATTGCATCTACAATTGTGTGGCAACCTTGTTTTGAGATGTTTCATTTACTGCTAAGTATATGTTGAACTTGTGTTAGCTTAGCCATTACCGATAATGAGCCACATCCATCACCATGAGTGGTCTGCATAGTCATGATATTAGTAGAACTTGAATAGTTTTGCCTGTGTCGTTGATGATAAAAGAAAAAAAAAATGTTTTGCCTGTGTCTCTGATTGAAAACTTCTAGGCTTTTTTAGCCATTCGTGCTGATTTGTTTTAATTGGGTGTTACTTATGAGCATGGAATATGCTATTAATCATATGAATTATTCATTTGAAATGTTCAGAATGTGCCCTACGTGTTTGTCCCCTCAAAACAAGCACTTGGGCGTGCCTGTGGGGTCACCAGGCCAGTGATTGCTTGTTCTGTGACCACCAATGAAGGAAGTCAATTGAAATCTCAAATCCAGCAACTAAAGGTATTATAGGCACTCTGCTACCAAATGTCAGCTATATTATTTATTGCCACAAACACAAATATATATAGTTTGTCACTGAGCGAGGTTTCTGAGTCTTTTTTATTTTCTGGTTTGCAGGATGCTATTGAGAAGCTTTTGATCTGAAAAATTCATAATCGGTATGATGGGCTTCTTGAGTAGTGGCAATTGCTCCTTCTGAGGCTTTGATTGGACGAGGTGTACTATGTTAGGGCTTTATGTGTTAACCTAATTTGATTTTCTTTATACCGTGTAAGGTTATTTGCGGAATGGTATTTTTGTGATAGTTACGAGTAATGTTTTAAATTGATACAATGCAATTTTATATTGGTTCTTATCAGAGAATTTTGAGACATGCATTGCTACAAGTACCACCCACTAACAATGGTGTGTCAAACAGTAAATAGTCTATCGCGTGTTTCTATTCTCATCATCTCACCCTTCCAATCCCTCTACAAAATTTGTGAAGAAAATTAAGGTGGTCAATGAGTTTTATGTTAGAACATGATTCAACAAGATTTCCTATACTCCTTAAGTGGTTATAGTTTTTAACTTATATTTGAATATGATGATTATGTAGTCATTGTCGCACGACTAATTTCATGAGCACTGTTGCCGACTAATTTCATTGTTCTTATCTTAATCCGGTGATTATAAACCAGATATCTTTGTATTTTAAAATTACAGTTTGAATTTTGTACAATTCTAATTTCAATAGAATACTAATTTTTCTTTTGTTTCCGTCTATTGGTTGGCTTCATACGTTATCATTTAAGTAATGTAAATAGTACGATATTTTGAGAAGAGATTTGACATTATTTGTATTTTAGGGAAGGGATCAAATAAGTTGTGTAACTCCTACAAAATGTTATTATTTTAATAAGTGAATCTTATTCCTTCAATCGTTCTTACATTTTATTAAACTTAAATTTGATATATTTAAAAAATATGTATTATGTTAATTTTTATCTGTATACGTAAGATATAAAAAATTATATTAACATATTTTTTGGTAAATATAATTTTTTATTTTTTAATCTAATAACAAGTCTTAAAAAATTATCAAATCAATAAATATATATATGTTTCCCTTTTATTGTTGTGACATATTTTGATCTAAGTCGATGTAATTTTGATCTATATGTTTCCCTTTTATTGTTGTGACATATATCAAATTATTTACTAGATAAATAGACTAAAAATTCTCACACATACTAGCTTAAGAATTGTTTATACAACGTTATTAAATATTTAATAAATGACTTCAACACAATTAGATGATATGATGATATAAATCAACATCACATTTCATCAGGTGGGCGTGCCGGAGTGGTTATCGGGCATGACTAGAAATCATGTGGGCTCTGCCCGCGCAGGTTCGAATCCTGCCGCTCACGTTTTTCCCTTTTTCCTTTTCGTTACATGACTAAATTTCAAATAGATATGAATATATTTACAATTTATTGAATTAAAAGTATAATATTATTAGTAGGTGTTTTTATCTAAATAAATAACATATTAAGGAAATGAAAAAAATAGCATAAAAGTATAGAAATTTTTAAATTTTTTAAAAATTAAAATTGAGAAAGATAATTATATATAGTAATATTATTTGTAGAAAAATTAAGGAATATAAATTTATAAATTTTATTTTAGTGAGAAAAATTAATTCAGAGAAAAGGTAAAAAATAATAATAATAATTAAGAAGTAATTAAATAGAAGACTACAAAATTAAAAAAAAATCATAAAATTTAATGTATTTTAGAAGTAATTAGGTAGGTTTTTGTTGAGAAAAAATAATTTTTAATAAATTATTTAATTTATAAAATATTGTGATATATAATGTTAAAAAAATTGAAAAATTAAAATATTGAATAACAGAGCTCTGATGATTTGAGGTTGATTTAATAATAATATCCTAAATAGTTTAAATAGATTTTAATTAAATAAAAATACAATTTGATGAAAATTAAAAGATAATTTTAAAATTTAATTAACAGGAGTGTATAATAAATAATTCTTTTAATCATTAATACTATTAATATAATAAAAAGATATAAATATAATTAGTTATGCCAAATGAAACATACAAGGCTAAGATTGTTTTGAGACAATAATTGAATAGAAAGCGGACACACTTTACATGTTGTAAATAATGAAACACTGTAGTTACACAACGACACCTTACAACACCCCTGTATTTAAGAGCCACGCTCCTATTATTAACTGGTTCTTATCCCTGTATGGTAACAACAACCCTTCTAAAACGCAGTATTATTAATGGCACTGTCGGCCATTTTATTATTATTGCTCCTTCAAAGTTCAACAAAAAGTGCCACCAGTCCAATTTTTTTTTGTCTCAACCATTTTATCGACTGCACTTTTGTTCTTGATTTAAATTTCGACCAACAAAAATAGATATGCTTATTGTTTCCTCAGAGTTCGTGAATCACATTTAACTTTTAAGCATAAACCAACACAGGAAAGAAAGAAAATAAAAAACAAATGCCTTACTGCCTTCTACGTTGAAAAAAATGATAACCAGTAGCTTCTAAAACTGTATTTTTTTTGTTAAATATATTATTATGCTATTTCATAATTTTTTAAATTCATTTCTAATGTAATTTTAAATTTTAACAATTTATTATCTAATACTTTAGAGACATTAGTAGGTCCCTGTAGATAAACCTAAAAGAACATAGTTCTTTTTTTATCGTGAGTTGAAGGTCTATTCTTCATCGATTGTTTAAGGTGGGAGGTTGGTTTTGCATTTTGGATAGAAAAGTCAACAAATTATTGCTCAACTTTTACCAATAATAGATTACGATAATAACATCATCACTTGAATAATGCATTACCTGCCGCGTGTCTTGAAAATTACATACATTAAACAGATAAATATTAGCATGTGTCTAAATAGAATTTATATATATTTACATTTTAATATCTGAAACAGATAAATATTAGCATGTGTCTAAATAGAATTTATATATTACATTTTAATATTTTAAAGTCTTATCAAGTCAATTAGTTTAGATTTTCGAATATACTTCGTTTGATTCATTTACATATAAATTCCTCAAAATAAAATTTGTGTTAAACTCACGTAAACGAAAATTAACAAAAAAATTGACATTACTTTAGAACATATATCCGTGTTGAGATAAGTTAATATATGTATTATTTGGAATTTTAATTTAAGAAGGTATTTGATTATATTGGTATATTAGATTAACGTAGATGAAAATTATTAGATAGTGACAGTCGAAATAAGTTTATATAGTCATGTTCAAGGTTTGAATTATGAGCTGATTGGATAGGATATATAGATTAATCTTGTGCATATGAAAATTGTATCCGAGATTTGAATTAGGAATTGATCAAAATAGACTCTATCCGAAGTTTGAAATTTAAATTAATCAAAACATATGAATGGTACATGACAGGTGCAAATTTCTGAGTCTTCAAAAAGTAAAGAGTCCAGTGTCCTTCTATACGAATCTATGATATAAATTATTATAAAAATATATGATAATGACAATGTGATGTATAAGATTAACTATCAAATGCCTTATTTGTTATAATTTGATTGTGATATAAATTTAATCTGTGAAAATACATTTTTTAACTCTCTAGCTTACCTTTTTTTTTATGTGATGTTTTGTTTTGTTTTTTATTTTTTTAATTTGTGATGATCGGATATTAAATCTAAATAGAAGATTTGACATGTGGTGTAACTTCTTAATGAATTAATCGAGAAGTTTAATTTAATTTAATTTTATTTTGTATGAAAATATTTTTATTAAATCTTATGTGGAGAAATATATATCATCCATGTATAAATATTTATATTTAAGTCTATTATATAATTTTCATCAAATAAAGTTCTTATTATATAAAAAATATGAGATGTTACACAAAATTTACTAAATTTTGGCATTTTTGTTAAAATAATTTTATCCTTAAATAATATTAAAAAAACAAGAAATTGGAATCCATAATTAAATTGTTATGAAGTGCTCAAATTCAATCATTAATATAAATAATTATTGGTTAAACTTTAATTATCTTTTGACGCATTCAAATAATTTTGAAACCAAACCTTAGACTAATAATAGTAATAAATTAGGCTTACGAAAAAGTATAATACTAAGAAACTTATAAGTTATAGAACTATTATTCTGCCGCTTCTTTTCTTTATATTTAATATATATATATATATATATATATATATATATATATATTAAAAAATATGATCAAATTACAATGAATGTTTTAAATACACATTTTCCTTTTTTATTTAATTTTATAAGGTTAGTTTAAATTATTAGATAAGAATAATGCACGTCTATATTAGCGAAAATTACATTATGTATAAAATTATTATAATAATATAAAAATGGTAATACACATGGATAGCGTGTTGCTGCGAAAAGAATATTCCAATTTAATCAGGAAAAAAGTTATATGAAATCATCTTAGTGGTGATTCTGTTTTTGTTGATTCGTTATGACCATTGACTATTTTAAACTGATACGTCGGTCAGATCTTGTAAATCAATTTAGTCTTTTGCCCTAATGAAGACCAGTGATTTTTTTTATTTTTTTATTTATAAAAAGGTCATGATTGATGGGTTAGATATTGGTTGTGTTGTCGTGTATAATATTCCATTAATATAAGATTTTTTTTTTGCAATAAACTTATTTCAAAAAATATTTCTATAAATGAATTTGACCAACATTATTTATAAAATAAAATTATTAATTATTCGTGTCGAAAATTCAGTTTTCGAAAAACAAACTGACAACTATTTGATTTTGTCTCTAAATTTTTTATCCAGTGTTTGGACGAAGTGATACAATAATTACTATGTAATAGAAACAAAATTAGTGAAGTATAAGGGAACCATGTTTGACCAGTTGACCGTCAATCTCTTTTCACTTCTAAATTTTTACTCCTTATTATAACAAAATATGATATTTTTGAATTGATTATATATATATATATATATTAAACATTAATAAATACTTATGTGTAAAATAAAGTTTCTTATATATAAGACACTATGAAATGATCTAATGGCTATATCACATCTAATAAATAAAACATTGGAATGTTCTTAAATTCATTTTACTTATAAAATTAATCCTTAAACATAGTGATATTACTTGATTTAATCATTAGTTTAAAATTAAAATTTAAAAGTGAAATTTTTGTATAAATAATCTAATTATATATTTAAATAACTATTTGCAATAATAATATTTATGTACATGTGAAAATAATATATTAATTAGATCATTCTTTTATATAATGAGAAATCAGTATAAAAACATATAATTTATGAACCATACATTATAGTATTTAGCTTAACTGTAATGTTTAATCTAACATGATGGACTTTATATAATTTTTTACTAGACTTAATTTAACCTTATCTATCTTTTATGTTTTGTATTTTTTTTTATAAATTTACAATTTTAATATTTTTTTGTTTTTAAGGTTTTTTAAATAGACTGCATTATTTAATATGGAGGTGTTCAAAATTAAATCGATAAGAAAAACATTTTTTTTTTATCATTTTGAAATTCTTTAAGAATGGAGTAGTTTGCTATTTATGGTTTGAACTTTCAAAACTAAAGACCAAACTCCAAACTCCAATCTCCAATATATTTTAATATGTTATTGTTATTAATATAATAAGAATAATAATAAGTTATACATTTTAACATAAATTTTCTTGTTTGATCCAATTCATATATTTATTTTATAAGTTTTTTTATTCTTATTAAAATGTGAGTTTAAGTATAATTCATTCTCACATAACTGAAAGATAAAGATTCTCCTCAATGTAAATTGATCTTATCTTTAATAAATGTAAGATATTCTCAAAGTGTAATATTATATACAAGTGAGATACTAACCATGACTTCATAACACGTGAAATAATATGTTTAACAAATCTCATTACGATAGACTCTAAAATCATATTCAGTAACAAATTTAAGTTTAATTCATTCACAAAACTGAGTTAAAAGGTAAAGATTGTCCTTACTTATATATTGTAAATTGACATTTTCTTCATGATTGACACCATCATTTCAACACTCCCACTTAACTTATTGTTATATTTTTATGGTCTTTAAGTTGATCTTAAATTTTTTCTTTGTATTTGTTGAGGTTAAGAATATATGGTTTTACCTTTTAATATATTGAATATTTAATGTTATGATTTATTAGTTTATTATTCCATCCATTTATAAGATTTTGAATAATATATCTTTTATTGTTATGTTTTAAATTAATAGTTGAAAAGAAAGATTAAATATTTAACAAAAAAGAAATTAGAATTAGAAATTAAAAGTCATATAAATTAGTTTGGGTTTGAGTATTTTTATTTTATTTTATATCAAACTGCATATATTTGTTGTGTTTGATTTGATGTATTTTTAACCAAAATTCAAACTAAATTAACTACCAACATCCTTAATTTAATACTTGAGAATTGAAATTTTTTATATTTTAAAAAATAAATATTTTTAGTTAATAAAATAAATTAAATATTAGTTATATTATTATTATTATTATCATTGTTTAATAATTTTGGTTGAACTCCAATGTAACAAATAAAACTCATGACGTAGCTTAAGAGATTGAGATGGATAAATTGCGACTTTAATATAAATAAATTATTACTCAACTCATAAGAATTTAGATTAAATTTGAATCAAGGAAAAAATTTAATCTAATCTATTTAAATTGAATGGTCAGATATAACTTAACTCTATAGTAATATTTCTCCAGAATGCAAAGTGGTTTGAAATTCATTTAGACACCAATGTTTGATAATTGAAAGTTTCACATATTTATAACTTTTCGTATAGTCCTTCAGGCTCATGACCTTTATTGTCTTAATCCTTCTGGCAATCCTTTCTATGACTAATCCTATTAATCCCTTTCTAATTTCAATTTATGCATGTTCGTAACGACATAAACGTTCCACCATTACTTATTAATTTTATCCGACTTAAAACTAAATCGCTTCTTATAAATGATAAATCTTTTCTGAAAATAAGCATGTTAACTGCAAGAATTAATGAACATTGAATTTCAAGATTCACTAAATTTAATGAACATTCAAGTTTCAAAAATGATACTTACTGATTCAAAATTATTAATATTGAATAAAGACTCCTCACTAGTGGGAAAAAGTAATGTTGTATTATACTAATTACTTACAACAAAACAATGTCATTGTCGCCATACCGCTAATGATTTCAAAATTAGTGCACACTTCACTAATTATCCCCCATAATGCTAATGACTTACAACAAACCAATGCCATTGTCATTATATTTAATTGAGTGATGTTAAGTCCTTTTTTTTTTTTTCCTCTAAAATAATCTTTATATTATAATAAAAAATATTGAATAAAAATAAATACTTTTATATTTAGTTATAGGATAGACATGGACGAGTTCCACTCTTTTAAAATAAGTAAATTTTAATTATTTATTTCATTTTTGTAGTTGTACAAATCTGAAAAATCAACAGTATTAATCTCCGGACTAATCCATACCTTATGTTACACATGCATGTAACTATTAATTTTCTCATAACTTCGATTTTGACTCTCTTTTTTGTTCTAAAAATATGAATGATTTACTTTAGAGAATAATATCTAAACAAATACTGTAGGAGGATTTAGAATATTTTTTAATGGAACCAACTAACCTTCTTTTATGGAGTCATGTTGCAGGATTTTGACACCATCCTCAGCTGCACATGTTCTGCATTATCGCCAGTTGTTTTCCCATCAGGGGGAGGCTTATCACATTAGAAAATAATTTATTTACTTCCCACTAATGAGAAGCTAATCACAACATTAAACACTTTGGCCCTCATTGATTGGAACTTCTAAGCCTTTTCAAAATCACGTCTTGGGATGAGAAAACTAGTAGGCGACACTAAAATCATTGACATTGTTTATCCTACTCACTTTACACCTGACAATAGTTCTATAGGAAGCACTAAGAACTATACTTAGAAAAACTCCCATGTTTTTTTTTTTTTTTTTTTTTTTTTTTTTTTTTTTTTTTTTTTTTTTTTTTTTTTTTTTTGTTTTTTTTTTTTTTTTTTTTTTTTTTTTTTTTTTTTTT
>Ga0209489_105189_pt1 | contig 23026 bp, 27 predicted proteins | sample SiratrowhiteBW_FD_187527 | JGI IMG/M metagenome (GOLD analysis project Ga0209489, IMG submission 187527) | Root nodule microbial communities of legume samples collected from California, USA - Siratro white BW (SPAdes) (version 2) | ecosystem: Host-associated > Plants > Roots > Nodule | place...
TGATGGGGTAGGCTTCGCCGAGACGACCCAAATCCCGCCATTTCAGCTTGAGCGCCTTTGCCCGAAAGCCGTTTTTCCGGGCAATTGATGGCAGCAGGCGGTCGATCGAGTCGTTCTCGGCGAGGGCAAAGTCGTGCTTGAGGCGCTCGACCGAAAGATCGACCCCGTGAAACCGGGCGACGGCGACGAAGCACTCAAGCGCCGAGTAGTCCATGACGGCGGCCCGCCTTCATCCATGAGGGAAGGCCAAAAACGGTCTCTGCTCTTCTGCCGTTGTTAGTGAAGTGGGTAACAGCCCAGGTGCGCCGCCGCGCACGAAAGGCGCACCCATGAAGTGCTCGGTAAGGGCCGCAATGTCGGGGATCGTGCCATTGGTGTGTATAAGAGAAGCTACACTGCCGCCGCTCAATTGATTGGGTACGCCGGTGGCGTCATGGCTGCCGAACCGGGACATCAGATCGGACAGAGCACGGGGATTGGTGGATGGTCCAGCGATAGCGGATGCCGGCGGATCGGTCATGGCGATGGTTTGCGGCGCCGAGGTGCCCGTCTCGCCACTCGTGCTAGGGTCGCTCACCAAGCGCAGGAGATTGCGGCCGGCCCCAGTCTCGGCTTCTGTGCAATCAACCGTGCCATCTCTATCGGTGTCGGCGGCTGCAAAGCGAGACCCGACAACGGCAAGATATTCGTCCAGGGTCAGCGTCCCATCTTTATCTGGATCTGCCGCCGCGAACTGCGACGGGGACAAGCCGCCCCTAATCTCGTGCCGGTCTAGAGTGCCGTCGTGATCGACGTCGAGGTTAGCGAAGCGCGCCGAAGCAGCCTTTTTGGCCTCCGCAAGGTCGAGCGTACCGTCGTTATCGGTGTCGAGAGCTGTGAGCGTCGTGCAGGCGGGATCGCGCGAGGTGGCGGATGCCGGCGGATCGGTCACGGTGATGGTTTGCGGCGCCGTCACTCCGCTGAGCGGCACGTCGCCGGTGTTGCTCACGTTGATGGCCGGGGGATCCGTAACCGCAATGCTCACCGGCGAAGCCGTCGCCGATTCACCGGCAGTCGTGTTCTTCACTTGCACCGACAGCGTGCTCTTTGGTTGGCCACTCCCATGATAAGTCGAGTTGAGAATGAGTCCGTTGTTCCAGTCGGCGGCAGGCAGTGCGCTGAACGTATAGGTAAAGGTGGCGCCCTGCTTCGTAACCACCGGAGTGGCGCCAGCGGCCGTCACCTTTTCGATGTCCGGCACTCCGCTGATCGAAACCGAAAGGGTGTCATCGGAATCGCCGGTCAGAACGATCCCCATATGCGTCGACCCGCCCGCCGGTACGAACAGCTTCGTCGGCGCCGTCACACCCGGTGCCTCAGGGAGTTTGTCCTGGTCGAGCGTCGCGCTCGTGGTGACATCCGTGAAGTGATTGCCTGCGGCGTCGTTGTTGAGATGCAGCGTCGCCGTGATCGTCCCGTCATTGAGCCCGGCCAAGTTGGCCGTCGTGGCGGCAAGTACGCCGTTGGTGATATTGACCATCACCGGGGCATGGCTGCCATCACTGAATGACACCGAGCCGTTATCGTCGGATTCAAACCCCGCAGCTGTGAACGGCACTGCGCTCGCGGTCGCGGCTCCGATCGGCTGACCATTATTGACCGTGAGCTTCAGGGCCGTCTGCTCGCCGGTGTCCTGGTCGAGGGTCGCGCTCGTGGTGACATCCGTGAAGTGATTGCCTGCGGCGTCGTTGTTGAGATGCAGCGTCGCCGTGATCGTCCCGTCATTGAGCCCGGCCAAGTTGGCCGTCGTGGCGGCAAGTACGCCGTTGGTGATATTGACCATCACCGGGGCATGGCTGCCATCACTGAATGACACCGAGCCGTTATCGTCGGATTCAAACCCCGCAGCTGTGAACGGCACTGCGCTCGCGGTCGCGGCTCCGATCGGCTGACCATTATTGACCGTGAGCTTCAGAGCCGTCTGCTCGCCGGTGTCCTGGTCGAGGGTTATTGGGTTGCCGGCCACCGGCATGAAGCTGTTCCCGGCCGGGTCTGGGTTGACCGCCAGCGACGAGGTGATCGCGCCATCGGCTAGAGAGGTCAGATCGGCGGTGTAGCTCGTCTGGCTGGCGGTCACATTAACGGTTACCGTCTTGTTGTTCACATCCGTGAAGGTCACGGTCCCGGTATCCTCCGGATCGAGGCCGGCAATGGTGAACGGAACCGCTGAGGCCGCTGATGAGCCAATGTTGGTGTTGCCGATCGTCAGCTTCAGCGCGGCCTGCTCCGCCGAGTCATCGTCGATCGGAGTGAGAGTCACTTGGCCGTTGCCCGAGTTCTCGCCGGCGACAGCCACCATTCCTGTCGCCGAGGTGGTAAAAAACGACCCGCCGCCGCCGCCACCCCCGAAATCCACGCCGCCGCCGCCTCCGCTGTAGCCGCCACCACCAGCACCAGCGTCGCCGCCGCCGCCGCCGCCTCCTCCTCCGAATCCGCCGGCACCGCCATTATCGCCCTGGCCGCCAGCACCCCCGTGCATAAAGCTGCTGCCGCCGAAGGCGGTCCCGTTGGCGCCAACAACGGTGCTACCGTCGCCGGAAAATCCGCCGCCGCCACCGGTGCCATCGGGAAAGACGGGGTCGAAGCCGCCTTGGCCGCCGCTGCCACCGGTCCCGCCGGCGCCGCCGCCGCCGTTACTGCCCGGGCCTCCGCCGTTTGTTATCTGACCCGGGCTCCCGCTACCGTCTACCACTTGGCCGCCGAACCCAGCGCCGCCGCCACCGCCCGCCGCCGCCAGCAAGATTGGGGTACCAGAGAGGTCATCCGGTCCGCCGGTCAGGACTACGAAGGTGCCCCCGCCGCCGCCACCGCCGTTCACTGAGGTTTCCCCGGCTTGGCCAACGAGGATCGCCAGTTGATCCCCTGCGGTCAGGCCAATATCGCCGCCAATCTCAGCCCCCAGTCCCCCGACCTGCGGGCCTGAGAAGGCGTTGCCGGCGGAACCGCCCTGAGCGCCGAATGTCACGACGTCATAGACACCGGTCGCCGACACCGTATAGTTCACAATCGTTCCTGTATAATTGAAGGTTGCCATCTGGTCCTCCCTCCGGGTTTAGGTCACTCGGTCCCATGAGCTTGGCACGCTTGATCCAGCGAGCCCGCTCTACGAGCGCCGATCGCCTTGTCTCATACTGAATGTGGTCCACACTGCTCGGCTTATGGTCGATGGAGACAACCCTGCCGTCTTCAGGAAACGGGCAATCTCGTGCCACCCGTTTGGATTGTTCCGGTATTTGCACTGGGCCATGCTCTGCACCGATACGCATGCAGGGCTCGGGATTCAGTCTGCTGTCGTCGGAAAGCACGATGTGCGGCGACACCTCTGTCGGATCGACGCCAGGGATATACCCCACCGTCAGGTGCAGCGTGCTTAGCCTCGGGTAGCGCCACCCGGCAGCCGTCATTGAAATCGACCCCGAACACTCTTGGCGCCTTCGTGGGTCGGCACCTCGGTGGGCGGAGGGTAAGCGAGTTTCTTCTCCCCAGCGGATGAGTATCGCCGAACCAGCGCGTTCGTCGGTCGTGCGCCGGTCTTCCGGGATGACATTGATCCGCTTTGCGTCCTCCAAGTTGGCGACACCGGGCAGCGCAGGATTGTAGACGGCCTTCTCGACCATGGCGCTGATGAATCTCCGCTGCGGGATCGATGGCTCGCGAAACCTCCCCGGTATCGATGACGGACGTGACCGCTTCCTTGATGTACCGGTCCATCAATTCCGCTGGCGATAGCCGCAAGGCCAAGGGATCTGCCGCTTGTTTTGATCCGATCAACGCCGCGCCGATAGCGCCACCAGCTGCCGCAATTCTACCCATTGCCGGCTTCCAACAGGACGGGTCAATCGCCCCCCGGGTGATTGCTCTATGTATTGCGATTGGGTCCCACGACATACGCATGCTGCCTCTGCATCCGGTCGTGTTGGCAATGGTCCATTGCTAGCACTTTGCGATTTTGGCAGCTAGAGAGATTCGTAAAGAGGTACCGCTGCAACGCCAAAGCGGATTCCGGGTTGATCCAGAAACTACAGGTGTATTGAATCTCACGCCTGCAGCCATCTGGTTGTGCGCAATTGCACGTGGAGACTACTCCTCGACGAAACCGGACCAGTACGCCGGCAAAGCCGAGACTCTCCGGAATTGATGAAACGAAATGATATGGAAGACGGCGAAGCACTGAGGCGACATCTGCGCGTAACGAATACGCCCCAAAAGACGTTGTTGCACGTCGGGGCCACTCCAGATCATCAGACCGGTTACATCCGCCGAGCCTTACGATCCTTGATGTCGTCGATTACCGCATCTGATCTGGTGCAGAAGGCGGCACGGCTGAGGTGATCGCATGCGTCACGAAAGCGTTCGGCCGCCAGTTCGCCCTTGCGCCACTCGGCTCGCCGCCGGCGCTCGGCCGCCAACTGTAGACCCGCGACTGTCGTTGCGATCACGTCGTCGATCTCCGCGCCCGTCAGGGTGCGGCGGATTTTCAGAACGATGCTCAAGGCCATGATGATGGGGCCGTGGGGGCGCAACAGGTCGTGGGCCTGCTGCTCGGCAAACGCGAGAAAACGCTCGACCGCCTCCGCCGATTTGCAGACCAACGACGCGAGCGCAACCGCTTGCTCAACGTCACTGACAGACGGCACCGGCTCGCCTGGCAGAAGCATGCGCTCTGCGACAGATGCCCCAGCCAGTTCGATGCAACGGTCGTGTGCGTGCAAGTAGACATCGGCCGCGTCGCCGCGAGCCTCGCCATCCTGCGGCATCAAATCTCGAAGGCTGTCGCATAACTCTGGCGCGACATCGGTATCGTCATCCCGGCCGAAGGCAACGCTGTTACGCGGTCCCCACACGAGACCGCCGTACTTGCCGTTCGGGTCGGGATTGATTGTCGCGCCGCCGAGCGGCTTGCCCAGCGGGCGCGCGGCCACGGCGTGACCGGCTTCATGAACGGCAATGCGCCCGTCCTCCTCTTCGGTGCGGCCTAGCTCGGCGAGCAACACATCGTACTCGTCATGCTCTTCTTCGAAGCCAGCGTTCTCATCGTTCATGCTTACACTCCTGCGGCCAGCCCATCGGACGGGATGAGCTGGCCGCCTTCCACCGACGCCTCCCGCGCCGCGCTGAAGATCGCGACGCCGCCTCCGGACCATCGGGAGCTGCTATTCATCTGTGAACTTGCAGAATTCATCGTACATGCGCTGCCGAGCGAGCATCCGCGCACGAACATCAGCGACCGAATAGCCGCGCAAGTCCGGCATGGCACGGGCGATCAGCTTCGCGACCGCCGCCGGAACGCGGCCCTCGTTGTCCGGATCGACGACCCAGCCATCAACTCTGTGAGTAATCTCGTGGGGCTGCCAGCCCGGCGGCGCTCCTTTCATGAACGCGGAACCTCAATCAAGATCGTGCGCGGTTCCGGCGTGGGGAGCGGAGTGAAGTTAGCAGCGCGTAGCACGGGATCGATGTGCGGCACGGCCTTGTGCTCCTCGACAGCGTCGAGATCGACGACATCCGGCGCCTTCGGATTGAAGTCACCGCCGCGCAAACCACGAAGCTGTGCACGACGCGGATCGGTGACGGGGACCGCGACACCCATGCGCAGAGCACGCTGCGCAGTGGTCAGGGGCATTGTCGCATCCTCCCATTGACCTGCGAACCGCTTGCGGCCGTCATGGTCGCGGTAGTGGCTGCTTTTGAGCATAAACACGGTCATGGTAGGCGGAACCGGTTCAGGCATCGACACCGAAGCGGAGACCGACTTAGCCGCCGGGATCGGCACGATGCCGTCGCGGACCGCCTCGACCATGCCACGCAGTTCAACGAGCGCAAAACCGGCAGCAACTTCGACCTGCGTCGCGGTGTTGCCGATAAAAAGCGCCATTGCGCTGCTCTCGGGGTGGAAGTGAAGTTTCTCCAGGGCGCCGGCGAAGCGCTTGCCAGCCGCCAGATAGTGCGGGAGTGCCTGCTCAATCGCATCGAGGTCGCGCGCCAGCATTTCGCTCGCCGACTTGCGTTCGACGGTGGCGCGCTCGGCTGCGAGCTTCTGCTCGGCATCTGCGATCTTGGTCTGCACCTCCGTCAGTGCGTCGGCGTAACCGTCACGGGTCACCGCGCAGGTGGCGACCGCCGCCTCCAACTTGGCGCGAGCCTTGTCGTCCGTGTTGAGATCGGCTTCGAGGTGGTGACGCTGGAGCTGTGCCTTCGCGTCACCGAACGCCTCGTCAGCAGCCGCATGGCGGCTCTTCAATGTCTCGGCGCGCGCACGCAGTGAGGCCAGTTCGGCTTCGAGTTTTTCCATAGGTGCTTTTCGTCGGAAGAATGGTGCCATACGTCCGAGCTTACGGAGAGCAAAGCCATTTGCGAAGGTTCGACATGTGGCGCGCGCCACATGGCTGAGCGTTCAAGCGTAATTGTTGTGGTGATGCCCAATAAGGGTCTGGAAATCCGCGAATTCAGATCAGGTCGCGGACGTCCGCTTGCCCCTTATAAGCGGCGGAATAGCGGACGCTCTCCAGCGGCTGCTGGGGGCCAATTTCAGACTCACGCACTGCCGCACAGATCATACTATTCGATCACCTTATCGGCGGTCGTGAGCGGATTCAGCGGGACGTTAGTCAAAGGAATGCCGCGCCGCAGCGAGCTGGCGTAACGACATTGGGCCCCTTCCGAGCACAGGGGAAACGGAGTAGCTTGTGGGAAAGCTGCCGTGCCGGGATATGCCGAAATCCCATTTTAATTACAGCGTTAGTGCCATCGGCTGGCTCATTCCAAACTAAACCTACGCCTGTTTTGTGGGTGTCTCGGGCATCCGAATTCTGCGCACGCCGTCGGCGCGCGCATGTCCTAACAGGGAGGAAATCCATGGTTCGCACACTCATGATCGCTGCGGCGTGCGCCACAGTCCTAATGGCCTCGCCAACGGCCTTCGCACAGGGCCAGTTCGGTACAGCCGACGAAGCCAAAGCTATGCTGGTGAAGACGGTTGCCGCAGTGAAAGCAGATAAGACCAAGACGCTCGATCTGATCAACAAGGGAGAAGGTGGATTCTTAGACCGCGACCTCTATCCATTTTGCTTTAACCTCGGCGACGGTAAAATCCTTGCCGTCGCCAGTAACAATGCAAAACAATTTCTGGGCACGGATATCAGGGCCCTCAAGGACTCCACCGGCAAGGTGTATGGCCCGGAACTCCACGCCGCGGCCCAGAAACCGGAAGGTGAAATCACTGAGGTCAGCTACATGTTTCCAAGGCCCGGTGCTGACAAGACGCCAGTTTCGAAGGTGAGTTTGGTCACCAAAGTGGGCGATGTGGGCTGCGGCGTCGGCTATTACAAGTAGACGTTCGAAACCCAAGGATGTTGTACGGCGACAACTATGTCGCTGGCGTATTTCGTCGGAGGTACAGTAAGGCAGACGCCCCCCCTGCAAAATGCCCCGCTTGGCCGAAGCCGAGCGGGGTCATTGCGTCACGCATGTCAGAGATGGGTCAAACTGCGAAGAACACAGGTTGAGCAAATCTGGTCGGCTCTACCGCGGCAGACCTGGGGCACGCGCGGCATGCAGATGCCCGCATAAACCTGACGTTTACTTCCGCTCACTCTCTTCAGGGCTTGGACGACCGGTCCGGCCGCATTGTAGCTGATTGCGTTGCGGGTCTCCGATCACCGGCGCGTCCAGGAATAGGCTGGTTGTTCGGCTTCCTCTGTGACCACCCGATGATTGGCCGCAGTTTTCAGCATTATCGTTCCTTGGAGCAAAAACCCGGAGTCGTCGCGGACCTGGATAGACACGCAGCCTTGTCTGCCGGCGAGCGCCATGTCGCGCCCAGCGTCGGCCAGCGCAGCCAACGTAGCCCTTTCGGCCGCTTCGAGGCTCGACAGTTCCTCGCCGGAGTCATCCGTCCACAGGCCGACGTCGTCACGATAGTCAAAATAGTAGCGCGGCATACGGTTGTGAATCAGGAGGCGCCGCCAACGTTCCTACATCGATAGCGAGTCTCTTGATGCAGGTTCAAAGAGGTTCCGTCCCTTCTCAGACCCGAGCGACCAATACAGGTGCTGAGACCAGTAGCGGCTCTCTGCGACGAGGGACTCGCTGTGGTGTTGCAGTCGCTTGCTCTCGGCTATGGCCTCGTCGGCGCGTTTGAGAAGGTCGCTATCGGTTCCGCTCATAAAGCCAAGGCTAGCCGCCTGCGAGCAGATCGTCACGTTACAAGTCCACTCCGTCAAGGGTAACAGCGAACGTCAGCTCAGGGTCAAAACGCGAAGAACTCAGGTTGAGCAAATCTGGTCCGCTCTGGCTCAACGAGCGGACTTCCGACCACCAAGGCGCACCTTCGCAGATGGGCCATGTGTGGACGGCTCCAGGTTGGCAAGAACAATCTTCACGTCGCAGCATTGGTCGGAGCAGCCATGTGTTCGGCCTGTTTACGCGGTACACATGACCGCTGGCCATAATGCCCTCCGCGGATCAGGTCCCGGTCAAAAGCACGCATTCAAAGATGCTGTGGCCCAAGTGGGTTGTCCTGATCGCCGGATCGACCCGGCGCTGCATTAGACTAGAGGTGCCAAAGACCTGATATCGCCCGGGGGCTTGGTCGGAGGACGAAGCGGCGCATTTCCAAATGTCGACTTCCAAATGACAATCTCAGCTGAGCGAGGGTCCTGGATTTGCAGCAATGGGTTTAGGCGCATTTCATTCAGACGGGCCGCGCAGCCTGGACCGAATCTATTTGCCGTCCTTTGCGAAAGATTTCGCGGCGTCCTTGATGGCCTGGACCGCGACCTTCGGGCCTTTCCAACCGATGATCTTGAGCTTCTTGTCCTCTAGCTCGTCAGTCGCGATGAAGAACTTCTCAAGTTCCTCCCGGATTGGCTTTGTCAGATCGTCAACGTCGCGCAATGCCTGCTCCGAGTGCGAGTTGCGGGGCACAGCAAACAGGCGGTCGTTGCGCTCGGATTTCTTTTTACTCTTCTGTTCGATCTGAAGGACGCCAATAACGCGGCAGGTGACGACAAGTCCCGGAAAGGTTGCCGCGTCATGGATCAGCATGATGTCGAGCGGGTCGCCGTCGTCTGCTTTGGTCGAGGGCACAAAGCCCCAGTCATGAGGATAGGTAAGCCCCGTCAGCAGTGACTTGCTGAACGCGAAGCTTTCAAGCTTAGGGTCATAGGCGAATTTGGCACGGCTTCCGCGCGGCGTTTCCACAACGACATGGACCTCGCCATCTTCCGTAAAGGGCGGCAGGTTGAAAAAATTCGGCATGTTGTCTCTTTTAGGAAAAGCTTGAAAGAAGAGAGGAGCGTGTATTCCGCTCGTCTTCACGAAATAATCCCGCCGCACCCGCTGTGGGCGACATCGCACTCACTTTTGCCCCGAAGGCGCCTGCGCGTTTGCCTTGTTCGCATCAGCCTTATTCGCTTCGTGATGGTCGATGACGCAGCCGGCGGCAGCGCCCAGTTTGCCGTGTCCCGCCATATGGCCGGCAACCCCGCCGACGACAGCGCCCTTGATGCAACCCTTCGCATCCGCCGCAGGCGTGTAAGCGAGCGAAACCACGCCCATGCAAGCCGAGGCCAACATCCATCTCATGAGCGCTCTCCTGATCAAAGTTGCAGGATCAATCCGGCCTGACAACCTCGGTTCCTTAGCAAACCCAGTCGGCGGGCGACGACGCTGCCCGGCGTGGCCGGGTTCGGTGCCCCTTGACGTGAAAGACTCGCCATCCATATACCATCCATATAGATGGCAAGAGGATGGTGTAATATGCCCGGCAACGTCCACGAAATCCGACCAAAACCCTCCGCCTCGGAAAAAATCACGATCAATCTTGGTTTGGTCCGATCTCGGTCAGGTCGACTTGATGGTGCAGGAAGGATTCTACTCGAACCGTACCGATTTCATCCGAACCGCAATCAGCTCGAACGACACGCCGACGTGGTCAAGCAGTCCACGGCCCGAAAGAGTTTGGACCTCGGCTTGCGGAACTACAGCCGCGAGGATCTCGAGGCGGCGCGGCGGGCGGGCGAGATGCTGCACATCAATGTTCTCGGTCTCGCCGCCATCGCCCCAGACGTCACGCCGGAGCTTGCGCGCGCAACGATTGCCTCCGTCTCCGTGCTGGGAGCTCTGCACGCCAGTCCGGCCGTCAAATCCGCTCTCGCCGACAGAACGAGTTAAGACAATGCTGAAACTGGACATCGTTCGGGAAGCCACACGTCTCACGCGCGCGGGCCAGCTCGTCGAGGCCACCGCGCTGCTGAAAGGCATGCTTCGGGGTGAGAACGCGCCCGACGTCACCGCCCCAAGCACACACCGCTCCGCCTCTACAGTAGGAGAGCCGCCGACCATCGACGCGAAGGCAAATGCCGCAGAGACGCGGAGCCCGCGACGGACGGCCCGTCCACCGGCGGATTTCACCAAGAACCTGCCCGGGCTCCGACTGAGACGATCGCTGAGACGCGCTCCGTCCATGGCGGAGATTGTACCTCAGGGCGCCAGGTTCGTCGAAGGAGTCTACGGCAACGCCGCGGGAAGCCGCACGTACCGGCTCTTCATCCCCAGCGGCTATCATGGCCAGGCCATTCCGCTGGTGGTCATGCTCCACGGCTGCACGCAGTCGCCGGAGGATTTCGCCGCCGGTACGCGGATGAACTTCATCGCCGAAGAACAGACCTGCTTCGTCGCCTATCCCGCGCAGCGGGCCGAAGCGAACCAGGCGAAATGCTGGAATTGGTTTCGGCCGGCCGATCAGCAGCGCGGCGGCGGCGAGCCCTCGCTCATCGCCGGCATCACCCGCCAGATCATGCGCGACTATTCGGTCGATCCGAAACGCGTCTACGTCGCCGGACTGTCCGCCGGGGCCGCGGCCGCGGCCGTCATGGGATCGACGTACGGCGATCTCTACGCGGCGATCGGCATTCATTCCGGGCTGGCCTGCGGAGCAGCCAGCGACCTTCCCTCCGCGCTGATGGCCATGAAGCAAGGCGGCGGACCTGAGGCAGCGCCGAGCGACGGCCCGCCCGTGCCGACAATCGTCTTCCACGGCGATCGCGACACCACCGTGCATTCCAAGAACGGCGATCGGATCGTCCGACAGTCGATCGGCCGATCCCGCACGAAGGCGAAGGTGCATCGCGGGCGGGTACCTGGAGGGCATGCCTACACCCGCACGGTCCACACCGACGCCGGCGGGCGCGGAATCCTCGAACACTGGGAAGTCCACGGAGCCGGACACGCATGGTCGGGAGGCAGCCCCGCCGGCTCCTACACCGATCCGGACGGACCGGATGCAACGAGGGAAATGCTGCGTTTCTTCCTCGAACATTCGCTCTCCGAAAGATCTATTCGTTCGACAGGCGGCCGATGCGGTCCAGGATTTCGTCGATAAGGTGGAGCCGGCTGTCCGCACCCACTCATAGGGTCTTCACCTCCGGGTGACGGGTTGAATGGAGCCCTCCCTCACGAGTTCGAGCGGACTGGCAGACGGCTTCCGCGCCCCGCTGAGAGGTGTGAGCGCGCGGCCATGAAATGGATGCTTGTCGTGTTGGTCGGCGGCGTGACGCCGGTCAACACCGATCTGGCCACGACAAATTCGCCGAATGCCTTTCCGCCGAGGAGCAGATGCGAAAGCACTACGCCGACGCGTTCGAGGCCTGGGATCGATGGGCCGCAGCCAACATCGAACGCCGACGGGAGTATTCGAAGACACGTGATCGTTCAGGCCAAACGGCTGCTGAGCAACTCGGTACTGTGTCCCGCATGGCGGAGGCGATCAGCCGTCTGCCGCACCTCTCCAGCAGCCCGCGACCGCCCCTGCGCCGTAGCCCTCCGCGTTGCAAGCTTCGCCAACGCCGCAGCCAGCCCCGAAACCTTGCCTAGGCGAACTCCCGGACTTGAGGGGATTTCCGCAGCCGTCATAAGGCCAGCCAGAACAGAGTCCGACGTTGGCTCGCTACCCCTCAGGAACGGCTATGCATTTTGGCCGTTCGACATGCATAACAAATGCTATCGGTATGAGCTTCTGGTGAGCGTACTTCTCGTCGAGGACGACCCTCTGATCCGCGAACTCGTGGTCGAAAGCGCTGCGGGAGGCAGGCTATCACGTGATCCACGCGAGCACTGGAGAGGAGGCGCTGGCTTGGTGCAATCGTCACGTCGCGGACGTGCTGGTCACCGACGTCAGGCTGCCTGGACAGGTCGATGGGTGGCAGATCGCGGAACGCTGCCGAGAGCAGGATCCCGGTTTGCCGGTCATCTACGCAACTGGCTTCTCACCCGTCACACCCCGCCCCGTCCCCGGAAGCCGCATCGTGAAGAAGCCTTTCAATCCGGAGCAGATCGTCCGGACAATCAGGGAGCTCGGCGAGGAAAAGGGGTCGCCGTCGGGTTAGCTGCTCTGCTCGTGGCCGAGTTTTTCACGTCCTTGCCATGGCCTGCCCCGGATCCGTCAGTTCGGCGCGCCGCGGTGGCCTAGCTCGCAAAAGGTTCGCTTCTGACCGAACCCAGGGGCGGGTATGGGCGTTGGGCATAATGGATGATGACGCACTCAAGGCCCGCAGCGAACAAGCCCTCGTCGTGGTGACCCTAAGTACGGCAACCGTGATCGCGTGCGTCGCCCTATTGGTGTCCCACGGGGTCTAAGGCCTAGGCGGCCTCTTTCATTTCGCTGGGCCGCCCGCTCTGGCTGTACTTTCCGAACGCGGCTTGGTGCAGCTTGCATGTTCGGATTCATAGGTCGCGCCGAGGGCAAGTTGAATCAGTTTGGCCGCGATCGCCCTCGAGATCGACCCGTCCCTTCACGCAGTCGTCGGAATGATGCGACAATCCGTGTACGCATGGAAGCGATTTCGTTCCAGATCTTCGCGAACCACGGATGGTCAGCAGCTTGGGCTTGACGATGACGAAGAGCCGTTCGACAAGGACCAAACTGAGCATGTAGCATATCACGATCATCGTCGTTCCGACGATCCAGTGACCTTTCCCGGCAACGGCGACTAATTTCAACGGCTCTACCGTCGCTGTGGGCACGGCCAGCAGAAACAAGGACTGGTAGGCGCCGAGACCTTCAATATATCGTTTCAGGCCCATGAGCACTCCCTTGCCCTCAACTGCGCCGCGATTGCACTCGTTCCACCGTGGGAACATTTGCCACTTTGTCCCGTTGGACCCAGACCTATTGATGATCGGGAGTTCGGAAAATGAGGAAGGACATCGCAATCGGATGCCTGCTGGCGGCAACGATGGCAACTGGCGCATTCGCCGCGACCACCGTGCTGACGGCGGCACCGACGGAAAGCTGGACAGTGACGAACTACTACAAACAGGCCGTGTACGATCCGAAGGAAAGCAAGATTGGCGATATCGATGATGTCCTCGTCGACAAATCGGGCAAGATCACCGGTCTCGTGATCGGCGTCGGCGGCTTCCTCGGCGCAGGCGAGAAGGATGTGATCGTGCCGTTCTCGGCGGTAAAGACAGCCAAGAAGAACGACAAGTGGTGGCTGACTCTGGACGAAACCAAGGACGATCTGAAAGGTGCTCCCGGCTTCAAGTACGATCGAGCCAGCACCACCTGGGTCCCGGAAAAGAAGTAGACGAGACATCCTGGGGAGCGAGCAGCGTAATTAACGCTCCCCTCCGGTCTTCGAAATTGTCGTCATTGCGCTTAGCAGGGCGAACCAAGCGGGTTCTTGTTCGCCTCATGAGCTATCAGTGAGCGTACTTCTCGTCGAGGACGACCCTCTGCTCCGCAAATTCGTCGAAGCGCTGCGCGAAGCAGTCTATCACGTAATTCACGCGAGCACCGGGAAGAGGCGCGGGCCAGTGCAAGCGCCTCGTCGCTGACGTGCTGGTCACCGATGTCAGGCTGTCCAGACCGGTCGATGGGTGGCGGATCGCGGAGCGCTGCCGAGAGCAGGATGATCCGAACCTGGCGATCATCTAGGCAACGGGCATCTCGCCCGCCCCATCACGCCCCGTCCACGGCAGCCGCATCGTGCCTTTCCATCCGGAGGAGATCGTTCCGGACAATCAGGGAGCTCGGCGAGGAAAAGGGGGTCCGGCGCCGGGTTAGCTGCTCTGCTCGTGGCCGAGCCTTAGCCGCGATCGGCGTAGCCTGGACCGTCGTCGGACTCCGTCGCTTCGGTGCACCACCCCTTCCAGCGGAATCATACTTTCGGCAGGCCCAATTCCTCCACAACCCAACCGCAGATATCAGCCGGGTCCTTGAGGCCCGTCTGACCGATCTCGATGATCTTCTTGGCAATCAGTTCGGTGAGGGGGTCGTTGCGATCCACTATGCCAATCGTCCGCAGGGCCTGTTCGTAAGCTCGCGAAAGCCGCGTGATCTCTTCAGGCCCAAGAGGCGAGTTTTGAAGTATTCGGTAGATGGCCATTGTTGTCCCCAGCAGGGCGCAGCGTAGCACCGATCTGCTGAGAGAGCATTGCATCCTAGCAGCCAATTTTAGCTTTCGATTGCCCCCGCTTGCGTCCTGAGCCGTGCAGGCGGAGGCGGCGAAAAGCCTTGGCAAGACGCGGGCGGCACCTCGGCCCTTTCGGGGAAACTTCCAAAACTTCGCTGCGCGCAGAGGAACGATAGCACGAGCGCCGGGTTTTCCCGACGCCCCTGCCCCAAGGGGCGAACCCCGTACTGGCCCCAGCTCATAGCCCCTGCCCCCCGAGCTGGGGCCTTCATCTGCCAAGCCTGGGAAGCGCCACGAGCGGGAGGCTTCGGCGAAGCTCCCGCCCTTACGAATCCTTTTCTCTCCAGAGACTATTGGTCTTCGTCTGCAGCGGCGGAATCCTGGGGGCCAAGCAGCTTCAGCGCGGTCTCGATCTTGGCGAGGAGCGCCTGGATTTCGGCGCGCTCGTTCGGACCGGGATCGGCTTCGAGCCGCGCCAGCAGTTGCTCCTTCTGTCCCAGGAGTTTCGCAACAGCAGACATCTCATCACCGAGAAAACCTAATCCATGTCGAAAGGGCCGCTCACAGAGCGGCCCTTTCCTGGTTCACCAGCTCCGGGTGCCGAAGCTGAAGCCGATGCTAGGGCCACCACCGTAGTAGCCGTAGCCGCGATCGTAGTAGCCTGGACCACCATAGTAGCCGTAGCTCCGGCGGACCACGTAGCCGTCGTCTCCGCCGTAGTAGCGTTGGACATAGCGGGGACCGCGGGTCCGGTAGCAGCGGCCATACTCGTCGCAGACGAGCCGGACCTGCTCGATGCCCGCGACCTCCGTCGACGCGACGGCCTCAGGTGCAAGAGGGGCGGCACTCACAGACGACGCAATCAGGGTCGCCGCGAGCGCTCCCAGAACGATGGTCTTCATGGACGTTCTCCTTTGGCTTGATATCAGTCGATCTCTTCAATCACGCGACGCTCATGGGGTTCGACGATGTAGGTGCGGCTGTCCCGGTTGATGTACCGGTATTCGCGAAGGGTCGGAGCATCCCGATAAACTTCTTCGGGGAACGCCTCGATCTCCACGCCCTCCGGCACGCGCTCGCCCCGACGGATCTCGGTTCGCACCGTACTGCCCGTCGTTTGCCGTTCGCGCTCGACGGGACGCGCCTTGGCGTGCTTGCGGATCACTTCGCGATCGCGATCGCTGAACGTCACTTTGCGCTGCTCCGTGGGCGCCGGCGCGGCCGCCGTGGAGCGGCCCGAGTACGGCAGGACCGCGACGATCTTGTAGCTGGAGGGCTCCACGATCACGATTTCGTCCTTTACCAGGACGAAGTTGTAGCCGCGATACTGCGGCACGATCTCGACGACCTCCGCAGGCAGCGGCTGCAGACGTACATCGCGCGGCACGGCCGTGCCGACCGACAAGGAGAAATTCACGCTGTTGAGCGGCTGCACGTTCAGGTGCGAAATCGACGTGCTGATCCGGATCCGCTGCTGATCGTTAATGTTTACAGACGCGTTCACGTTCGTGTTCGACGAGCGATCGGCCGTGTTCTGCTGGCTGTTCGGCTGCTGGGCCGTGGTGGTCGAATTGCTACCCGTCGGAGACTGCGCCTGATTGGTACCCGAAGCCGGTGGGTTCGCGCTCTGCGTCTGATTGTTCGCAGGCGGGTTCGTCTGCGCCTGGTTCGAAGGCGGCTTGGTCTGGTTGGAGGGCTGGCTGGTCTGCGCCTGGTTGGTCGAGTTGTTCGACGTTGGCGCCTGCGTGGTGTTGGTGCCAGTACCGGAGTTGGACGTCTGGCCTGCGGCGCTCTGGCCGGTCGATGACGGAGGCTGCGTCTGCGCCGAATTCGTCGATGGATTGGTCTGCGCGGATCCCGAAGAGGAGTTGGACGACGGCGTCGACGTCGAAGAGGACGGAGTCGTCGTCGATGTGGAATCCTGCTGACGTTGCGAAGTCGGTGGATTGGAGTTCGGCGAGGATTGTGCGAAAGCCGAAGTCGCAATGGCGACTACAGCGGTCGTAGCCAAGAATAAACGCTTGTTCATCTGAAACCTCCAAAATGCGGACATCGAACAACCCTCGACGCGACGCGCGGTTCCGATTCGGGAAAAATCGGCAACTGCCGCCCGGCGTGAGTCTTCCTTCAGATCTGCAGAGGATTGCTGCTGTATCGAAATGGCGCAGCGCCGCTGCGCCCGGGACGAGCGGAACTTCAGTCGTGCGCCGCTGTTGGCAGTGACTACTTACGAGCCATTGAGGAGGACATATGAAGAAGCTGATCGTATGCGGCGCTCTCGCCGCGTTCGCGCTGGGCACGCAGGCCGCGAGCGCCGCCGAGTTCTATATCGTACGCGACACCACCACGAAGAAATGCACCGTGGTCGATAGCAAGCCGACGACGACCACGACGACGGTCGTGGGCAACGGCGTCTACAAGACCAAGACGGAAGCCGAATCCGCCGTCAAGACCACCAAAGTCTGCACCGAACAGTAAACGGTCTCGCCAAGCCGAGCCGGCCTGGCGAGAACGTTCTGACAGCAAATGGAGGAGAAGATGCCTGTATTGATTTTGTGGGCCGTTCCCGCCGTGCTCGTTGTTGGCGGCGTCGGCTATTGGTTAGTTCACATGCACTGAGCGAACAGACGCTCGCGTCGAAAGCGGCTCGTCCGATCCTCGGGCGGGCCGTTCTCACGTTCCAGGCAGTTGCAGATAGCCTCTCGTTCCGCCAGGCCGGTACGCTTAGGTACACGACTTCAGTAAGCAGAATGCTGGAGCAGTCGAATTGGCCGTGACGGCGGCCCCGCAATCGGAACGCATTCTCCGCGGTGCGATTGATTCCCGCGGAGGAGTTCGATGCCCAAGACCACAATGTCGGATGCCCGGCATACGAATGGCACGGGATGGAGCTTGGCGGCGGCGCTTGGACTTGTTGCTGTAGCGTTCTTGTGGGATCGCCTATCCCCGCCAGAGAACCTGGCCCGGCCCGAAAAAGACGAAGCTCTTCCACGCAAGGAGGCGCCCGATCGCGACGCCTCCGCGATCGGGCTGGCGACCGAAGGCGCCGATCGGGGCCGGGAGGCGGAATCGCCGTCCGAGATTCCGGCAAAGGGATGGAAGGACATCCTGCTGCGCGTCTACGGCAACATCGGCGAGCACCGCGTCCTCGCGCTCGCGGCCGGCATGACGTACTACAGCCTGCTCGCGATCTTCCCGGCGCTGGCGGCTCTCGTCGCAATCTATGGGATCTTCTCGGATCCGGGCAGCATCGCCAAGCACCTCGACCAGGTCTCCGGATTCCTTCCCGGCGGCGCGGTCGATGTCGCGAGGGAGCAGCTCACGCGTGTCGCTTCGAAGGGCAACCAGACGCTCGGTCTCACCTTCGCGATCGGCCTGGCGGTCTCGCTCTGGAGCGCGAACGCGGCCATGAAGTCGCTGTTCGACACCCTCAACATCGTCTACGGCGAGAAAGAGAAGCGCGGCTTCGTGAAGCTGAACGCGCTGTCCCTCTCCTTCACGCTCGCCGGCATCGCCTTCGTCCTGATCGCGCTCGGCGCGGTGGTGGTCCTGCCCGTGGTGCTGAACTTCGTCGGACTATCGAACGCCGCCGATCTTCTCATTCGGATCGCGCGGTGGCCCGCGATGTTCGCCGCGGTCGCGCTGGCGCTTGCGCTGATCTATCGCTTCGGACCAAGCCGCGAAGCGCCGCGATGGCGCTGGATCACCTGGGGCAGCGTAATCGCGACCATCCTGTGGCTCGGCGCGTCCGGGCTGTTCTCCTGGTACGCTGCCAGCTTCGGAAAGTTCAACGAGACCTACGGCTCGCTCGGCGCCGCGATCGGCTTCATGACGTGGCTCTGGATCTCCGCCATCGTGATCCTGCTCGGAGCCGAGCTCGATGCCGAGATGGAGCACCAGAGCGCGCGCGACACGACGACGGGATCGGAGAAGCCGCTGGGCGCGCGCGGCGCCAGGATGGCCGATACGGTCGGCGCCGCCCGCAGCGGCTGATGCCCGCGCTCCGATAAATGCCGCTCGCAATTCGAGCCCCGCACGCGAAATGGCCGCAGACGATCCGCCTGCGGCCCACCGGAAAAATATGAATAGTGATGAAAACGCCAGCCCCGGTGCTATCGAATAAATAAGCCTTCCGCGCTGCATTTTGGATTCCGGGAGTCTACGGACGGACTCAAGAGCGAGGTGCGAGACCGCGGTCAACTGGGGCCGGGTTCCCGCGGTCAACCTTGCTTCAGCGCGTCCTTGACCTCGCGCACGGGCCAGCTTTCGCCGGCTGGTATGACGCGGACCTTTACGCCGCCGCCGACCAGCGCGTGGGAGGCGACCTCGTCGTCGGCCGTGGCGACCGTCAGATCAGTCTCAGGCTTCCAGGCGAGCGTGAGATCCAGATCGCCCGGGAACACCTGCCATTGCGAGCCGTCTTCGAGCTCGACGAGGTGGCTTTCGGAATGGGAGCGTATCTTCATCAGGCCGCATCCAGAGTCCGAGGCGGGTCGCGCTGCACGAATGGGCGCCGCAGCCGACCCGCCTCGTCACCGTGGCATCTTGGACACCGGAACCGGATATCCGGCTGTGCGGACGACGTCGACCGCAGATTCGCGGCCATGGGCCAAGCGCCGCAGCGGGGACATTTTTCCAAGAGGCTCTCAGTTTCGATCATCGTGGCGACTCCTTCAGCGAGGCCCCGTATCGAGTAGCTGCAAGACTGCGGCAGCCAATTGCGCCGGCGCAAAGGGCTTCTGAATCAGGACGCTGCCGTCGACGCCCTGCGATTGCCAGTCAGGCGCGCTGGCGCTCGTCATGTAGACCACAGGAAAGCCAGGCGTGATTTCCCTGATCTGCCGCGCCAGCTCCCAGCCGCTGATGCCGTCACCCAGGTTGACGTCCGTCAGCAGGACTCGACATCCCTCGCGGCCATCGCAAAAGGTGCACATGGCCTCTTCGCCCGAATGGACCGAGCAGGCCTCGAAACCGCCGTCGGACAAGGCGTCCTCGACGAAGCTTGCGATGAGAGCTTCATCCTCCACGACCAGAACACGAACGGCATCACTCACTTTCAAATCTCCTCGGCGACCGAGCCGGGTCGTCTCGCGTGCGGCAGTGCGCTGGTCCGCAGTCCGGCGGAAGAGCAACCTCCGCCGTCAGCCAGCCAAGCACCGTAATGCGCCGTGTCAAGCCACCGGCACACCGTAATAGGCGTTCACCGAGCGCGTCGTCGCCGGGTCGCTCCAATTCCAACTGCTCTCGTCGGCGTATTTGGGGGCGCCGCGGAGCTGGTCCTGGGAAATGCCGGTGACTACATAGCCGCCGAGGTTGGTGTCGTATTTCAGCGTCTGCCATGGCAGCGGATAATGATCGTCGCCGATGCCGAGCAGGCCGCCGAAGCTGAGCACCGCGTACGACACCTTGCCGCTGACCTTGTCGATCATGACGCGCTCGATGTAGCCGACCTTTTCGCCCTTCGCGTCGTACGCGTTCGTGCCCTCGACCTTGTCGCTGCCGATCAGGCTGAACGTCTCGCGATCTTCCATGGTCATGGTGACCTCCTGGGTGTTGTCTTCGGGAATCAACGGGGCCACGATGCCTCCGTTCCTGGCACAATCCGGGGCGGAACGTTGATTTCCCAGGGATGAAGCGGCCGGATCGGATGACGCGCCGCAACGTGCCGGACGAAGTCGGCGAGCGGAGCTAGAGCAAGGAGCTGACGATCTGGAGCGCGATTTTCTGAGGAAGCTCCTCGGCGAATCCTAGGTCAGCCCGCTGACGTTCGACCACGAAATCGTGGCGCGGCTCGTGGAGCTCGGTCTAGTGGAAACCGAACCGCTTCCATCCGGAGATATCGAGTATCGCATCACCGACGCCGGACGGGCGGCGGCTACCGCATGAACATAGCCGGTCCAGCAGGATCACGGAATCACCGAAGCTGGCGATCAATGCAGCGGCGACATCTCCTCCGATCCACGTCGTTGGCGCGGTGCCGCGACATGCCCGTAGTCGAGGGGTGAACCGGAAGTCCCGCAATGAGGAGCAGACCGGCGCGATTGGGCCCGTTCCAGACATTGGCGCTTTCGAGCGAGGGTCCGATCACCCAATATTGTGGTATTCTGCAGCATAGACCCTTTAAGCTATGGAAGCTGACTGGGGAGCGTGTCTTGACGCAACCTATCGATACTCAGCGCAGGCTGGTCGCCATTTTCGCGGCGGATGTGGAAGGTTATAGCCGCCTGATGGGCACCGACGAGGTCGGGACCCTCCGAGCCTTGAGCGAAAGAAGGGGCACTCGACGCGCTTATTTCATCGCACCGGGGCCGCATTGCCAACACCGCGGGAGATAGCGTCTTGGCCGAGTTTGGCAGCGCTGTGGATGCCGTTCAGTGTGCCGTGGCAGCTCAGGCAGCCCTTGCGGAGGCCAATGCTGGGGCGCCACCCGAACGACATATCAACTTCCGGATCGGCGTCCATGTTGGTGACGTCATGGTCAAGAGCGGCGACCTCTTTGGCGATAGCGTCAATATCGCTGCTCGCCTTCAAACACTGGCCAGTCCGGGTGGCGTCTCGATCTCCGGTGCGGTTTACGACCATGTCCGCAAGATACTGCCATTCGGCTTCACTGATCTCGGCGCTCAGCAGGTCAAGAACATCGAGGAGCCGGTTCAGGCTTATTCAGTGAGTGCCGTGAAATCCTCCGCAACTCCGGATGTCGCGAGAGCTTCACCGTATAAGCAGCCCCTTGCGCTGCCCGACAAGCCTTCTATCGCCGTGCTGCCGTTCCAGAACCTAAGTGGCGACCTGGAGCAGGAGTACTTCGCCGATGGCATGGTCGAGGAGATCACCACCGCGATCAGTTGATCCCGGAGGCACGGTATTCGAGCTCATGAAAACCGGCAGCAGCTACTCCCTCAGCACCCTGGCTAGTTTCACCGAAGGTTTTCCCCTTGGCGGCTTGATCGCCGACGCCAAGGGAGATCTGTTCGGCACTACAAATGGAGACGGATTTAACAGTGGCACGGTGTTCGAGATCGTGAAGACCGGCAATGGTTACGCCAGCACTCCCACCACCCTGGTCAACTTTGGCGGCTACGGCTTAACCAACCCGCGAGGCAACCTGATCTTTGACGCCAATGGCAACCTGTTCGGCGTCACACAGCGCGGAGGGGCGAATAATGACGGCGCGGTGTTCGAGATCGCGAAGACCGGCAGTGGTTACGCCAGCACCCCCATCACCCTGGCCAGCTTCAGCGGCGCAAACGGTGCCGATCCCAGTGGCAGCCTGATCGCCGACGCCAATGGCAACCTGTTCAGCACCACACAAGGGGGTGGGGCGAATAATGACGGCACGGCTTTCGAGCTCGTGAAGACCGGCAGTGGCTACTCCCTCACAAACCTAGTTAGCTTCACCGGCGGTGCAGACGGTGCCGTCCCCTTTGGGGGCCTGCTCCTCGACGCCAATGGCGACCTGTTCGGTACCACAGTCAACGGCGGCGGCGCGAATAATGACGGCACGGTTTTCGAGCTCGTCAACACCGGCAGCGGCTACTCCCTCAGCACCCTGGTCACTTTCACCGGCGCAAACGGTGCCCAACCTGACAGCCTGATCGCCGACGCCAATGGCAACCTGTTCGGGACCACAGAGTCGGTGGGACGAATAATGATGGCACAGCATTCGAAATCACCGGTAGCGGTTTCGTGACGAGCGAACTGGACACGGCCCCAGAACCGCCGATGCTGACGTTTGCTAATCGCACGACGCTGTTCGTGCAACCGGGAGGTTCGGTCCCTATGGGCATGAGCGTTGCTTCGGTCGATGGCGATGATGCAGTGTCGGTCCAGATCAGCGGCCTTGCAAGTTACCTGACGATAAAGGTGGGAAATGGGGATGTCGTCCCGAAAGTCGGCAGCAGCTACACATTCACGGCAGAAGAGGTCAACAGTGGGCTGACGCTATATTCGAATTACACGAGGGGTAATCGGGTGACTAATCCGACCGTGACCGCAACCAATACGAACACTTCAGAGAAGGGTTCGACGTCGCAAAACTCTACGTCGGCAACCCTCACGGTGAACGACCCGCCGTTGTCGCCCACACCGGGCTCATCCACCAGTTCCCTAAGTCTGTCTGATCTGACGGCTCAGTTCGGTGCGGCCGGCGCCTCCTCTCGATCGGGATTTGAGGAGGAGACGGTCGGCCGCCTGCTCACAAGCACGAACCCATCGATACCAGACCTCGCGACGCTCACTGATCATTTCATGGGCACGCCCTTCGTGAGCGGCGGCGCGTCGGGACTATTGCCCAGTTCGCTCCCCGCGGAAGAGCAAAGGGCGTTCTTGGCTTTGCATCAGGGATAACGGGGCGGGCGTGATGGACTCGTCGCTCGAGTGCCTGGTCGCGTGCGCCCGATATTATGGCGTCGATATGTCCGTCGACCGCCTCAAGCACGACTTCGCCCTCGCCGAGAACGACTCGATCGACCGCCTGCTGCCATCAATTGCCCGGAAAAACGGCTTTCGGGCAAAGGCGCTCAAGCTGAAATGGCGGGATTTGGGTCGTCTCGGCGAAGCCTACCCCATCA
>Ga0209489_105190_pt1 | contig 23025 bp, 24 predicted proteins | sample SiratrowhiteBW_FD_187527 | JGI IMG/M metagenome (GOLD analysis project Ga0209489, IMG submission 187527) | Root nodule microbial communities of legume samples collected from California, USA - Siratro white BW (SPAdes) (version 2) | ecosystem: Host-associated > Plants > Roots > Nodule | place...
ATATCGCTATATCATATATTGACTAATATTTCTAGAAGCTATAAGATTCTCTTACATTTGCTGATTTTAAAATTTTAAACCCAGACACCTGTATTATAGCTTCTTTACCTTGTAAAATAGATGATATAACTAATCATAAAACATAATATAATGAATCAAAATTTTAATGGACCTAATGAGTAACAAGTTAAACACTTACACATCATATTTTGATTAGCTTATATTTCATAATTCTCGTTAACTGTTTATTGAGCTTGGAATTAGCTGGAAGAATAACTGGTACGTGGGTGCTTAGTCAATTAAATCAGGAATTCAATTTAAGGATAAAATATATTCAAAGAATATATATTTAGTTGAGATTTAAACATATTTAAAAATATTTTATATTTTTTTTATCATATTCAATCATATTATTAAATATTAAAACAAAATTATTGTAATCAATTAAGATTATCAATTTTTTTTAAAGAAAAAACAAATGATATTTAATTGAGATTTAAAAAAAGTATACAATGTTTAAAATAATACAATGTATAACTGACATTTTTTGAAAATATATATAAATGAAAACTCTTGTTACTGTAAATTAATAATAAACATATAAATAATATTTATATAAGTGAAAAACTATACAATTATTTTAAGTATTCATTTAATCGTGAATTTCAAATTGTGATCATTAAATGAAACGGGATTTTAAACTTTCGTATATTATTAAATATCACTTTTATATTTTAATAATAATTTATTCTCTGTTGACAAATGAATATATATATATATATATATATATATATATATATATATATATATATATATATATATATATATAACACCCAACTAATTGTTTTAAATAATATAATTCTATTTTTTTAAAGTAACGTTAATATTTTTTTTATTAAAAAAGTATTAATATCATAATATTATAATGTCACCAGTCATTTAAAAAGATTTCCTAATTTTTAGTTATTTTTGGAAAATTTCAATAACTGAAAACTATATCAATTAAGATAATTTTATATTAAAAGATATTTAAATATATGTTTATATTTTAGTTAAAAATATTGGTTTTGCGAAGTTACGTCAAGTTGTTGATAAACTAATTATACTAAGTTTTAGTAAATATAACAAAAATCTCACATTAATCTAAAATATCTGATATTATCTTATAATTTAATCACCGTTAAGATTTTCAATATATTTTACAACAAAAATATGGCAGTTGCACCTCATTGTGTCATGGTTGCTTTCATTGGAAGTGATGGTCGGTCGTCAGAGGTGGAGATGATGATCTGTAGTTGCTTCCTGCATCCCATCCTGCATCTCATCACTGACAGAAAACTGAATGTATGGTTCTGATTTTTGACGATGGTGGCTTTCATCGGAATGGTCGGTCGACGGAGGTAAAGATGATGATCGGTCTCGGAGGCGGAGAAGAAGAGAAGCAGAATCTTCAGTTTTCCAGAAAATAGCATTTATTATTTTCTCCTATAGTTGCATTAATTTATCTCCATATTTTTGATAGTTGTGAATTTCAAAAGCTATTGATAATGTCTCGAAGGTCTCTGGTCATGCTCTCTTCTCTTTCTTCTTGACTCGTAGTCTCTCCGGTGGCTTATTCCGGTGGTGTTCAAAGACCCCCTCTGCCATGGTGTCACAAGTTACAAAGTATAGCAAAGGTGGTAGGGAAGTTAAACTGTGGAATGTAACCACTTTCTTCTTCTCTCATTTCCCCCAAAGGTGGGGGAGAGTGGAGGAGGTGTTCATTTCTAGAAAGCTAAACCGCTGGAGGAATCTTTTTGGTTTTGTTCGCTTCTGTGGTGTTAAGAATATCCCAAGGTTGGAGTCAGAGCTTGATGCTATACGCATAGGAGCAATGAAGTTACCAGAAAATCTTTCAACTGCACAGCGATACTCACAACCAATCAATTCCAAGCAACCAGAATCAAAGTCCAAAGTAGTTAAGAAGTGGAAAGCGAAGGTGGGGAATGGCAATACTGAACAGAGGAGAAACAATATTACTAAAGCAAAGGCCAGTAAACAGGACTAGAAAGGTCAGATTGTAGAATCTGCTCCGCTCAAACTATCCTGGCTTGAAGATAGTCGGCGACGAAGTCAAACAGTAAGGGCAGAACACACCTTTGCACTGGAGGGGGAACAGTACCCAAACAAGTTAATGTTTCGACGGGTGGAAGAAAGATTTGGGCTGTCAATTTCAGCTAAGCTGTTTAGTGCTGACCTAAAAGGTATGGAGGAAAAGGACACATGTAGAGGGGCTGGGCGTACCAGTAATGGACCTGAAGCCCAAATCAGAAAAAGTGAGACGGAAACCAACAGAAGCCCGTGCGAAGAAGCTGGTGTCAACCAAGGTGGTGCGGTTGAGGGAGGATGTCACCTGCAGAAAACAAAAGGGGCGGTGGTCGTCAACTGGGGCGGCGACCAAGGTGGTGGAACACATTACCCAAGCGCAAGTAGCGGTGACGATGGAGGAGACGAAAATGGCATAGCGTGCCCTCCCTACGGCGGAGCCGACGACGGAGGCAGAGGTGCAGCCGCTGGATCTGGGCAGTACAGTGGTTAGGGCGATGACGGTGGACGGAGCGAAGCTATAATGCAGCACCCAATGTTCGACGGCGCAGACGATGGTGGGAAGGAGGGAGCTGTTGGACGTGACGAAGGAGGAGGGGACGAAGATGGTGCGAGAATCCCCAACGACGGTGGCGGCGATGGTGGGAGACATGCAGCTGCCGGAATTCGTCCTCCTAGAGTTTCCCAAGCGACGGCGGGAGACACACAGCAGCTGGAAAATAAACCTAAAGATGAAGGTGATGGGCGCCTAGTGGAGGATGCAAGTGAAGCGGGACATAAAACCTATGACGATGCAGACGGGGGCAATTTTCGAGGTGAAGGCGGGCATGGAGTAGGCGGAACGATTCTTCATTCTGAGCTGCGTGGAGAAGACAGTGAAGGTAACAGTTGTCAGAATCACTTCAAATTGTTGAGCAAGGTGCCTCTGGATCCAAAGGTGTTTAATTCATCAAGGAGGCTGTCGAAAGGCGAGACCGGTAGGGTACGGCGCAATCAAAGGCATGAGAATGAGTTCGGGTTAAATGCCAGGTTGGTTACTCCTAATCTTTCTAACTCAATTACAGACACTAATATCTATAATTGTAATAGGAGGATTAGGGATTTGGATAGTGGAACTGAAGAACTAAGATTATGGGGAATAGCGAAAGAAATAGGAGTTGTTTGCCAAGAGTGCTAGGAGAGTATTATTCAGAAATTGATTGAAATGGAGGAAAGGGATAATTTAGTGATGAGGGAAGCATCAAGTGAGGAGGATGAATTTCATTAATGAAGTTAGTGAGCATCAATATTAGGGAATTAGGGGATGTTAAATGCAAGTATTTGAAAGAGCTGATAGGAAAGGAGAATCCGGGAGTGGTGTTTGTGCAGGAGACTAAGTTAGATACGCAACGAAGTGCTACGGTCTTCGGGTAATAATGATATAAGTTGGGTACATAGAGGGATTAATAGTGAAGGTGGGGATTTACTGTCTACGTAGGATAATAGAGTGTTTAATTGTTGTAGGTCTGTGGAGGGAAAAAGGGTATATCCTTACTGAAGGTGAATACAAGTGTGGAGGGGTACGACAAGGCATGAGAGTACTATTTATTAACATTTATGCTCCTTGCTCCAACCCAGAGGTGGTTTTATGGAGTGTTCTTCAAGGCTCAAATTATTCCAATAGGTGTTTGATAGGCGATTTTAATTCAGTAAGGTTTGTGTCTGAAAGAAAAGGTGTTAATACTGGAGTGGCTAACCACACTGAGCTGGTAAGGTTTAATGAGTTTATTGAGAGCTGTAACTTGAAGGACATCCCAGCAATTGGTAGGAGGAGGTATATTTGGTACAGACCAAATGGGACGTCAAAATGTAGACTAGACAGAGTTCTTGTATCTGATGACTGGTTGGCACAATAGCCAGGGTCTAAACAATATGTGCAAAGTAGACAGGTATCTGATCACTGTGCTTTAGTTGTGAAGAATAGAACTCTGGATTGGGGCCCGAAACCCTTTCAAACTTTTAACATCTAGATGCAGACACAAGGGTTTAAGGAGGTGATCAAGAATTCATGGTAGGCACCAATCTCAAGGGGTAATAGCATGGATTACCTAAAGGAAAAATTAAAAAGAACGAAAAAAGTACTAAAACAATGGAACAAGGAAGTGTTTAGTAGCTTTATTAAAAGGAAACAAGAGTTGTTGGCGGAAATAGAGGAGCTTGATCATTGTGACGATGAAGGGACTCTCCAAGAAGATAAGAGAATTAAAAGGGTGGAAATACTTAGCCAATTGAGAGGTATGGAGGAGAAGGAATTGGATATGGTAAGGCAGAAGGCGAGAGGAGCGCAAAGAGTAAGATAGTAGGACTTTGGAGTGATGGAGTTTGGTGTGAAGAACCGGCCAATGTTAAAAGCCAAGTTAAAAGGTATTTTGATAGTAGATTCGAGACAGGGGAGAGATGTATGTTAAACTTGGATAGAGTTTGCTTTAAGTCGATTACGAGCACAGATAATGATATGTTGTGTAGTAATATCTCTATGATGGAAATCCTTGAGGCTGTGAGTCATTGTGAAAGTACAAAGTGCCCAGGTCCAGACGGATACAATTTCCATTTTGTAAAAAAGAACTCGGATGTTATTGGTGATGATATTGTTAGGGCAATCATGAGCTTTCAAACCACAGGATTTATTCTGACAGGTTGTAATGCTTCGTTTATTATGTTGGTTCCAAGAAAGGACAACACTTCCAATCTTAATGAGTTTAGACCTATTTCATTAGCGGGGTGTGTTTATAAAATTCTTGCTAAGCTTTTGGCAAACAGACTCAAGAAGGTGCTTCCTAGCGTTATAAACCTAAACCAACCCGCGTTCTTAGGGGGAAGGGGTTTGATGGATAGTATTTTGGTGACAAATGAGATAGTGAATTATCTCAGGAAGGAAAAGAAATGTGGAGTTTTGGTGAAAGTTGATTTTTTTAAAAGCATACGACTCAGTAGATTGGAAGTTTTTGTATTACATAATGGAAATATTAGGGTTCAATGAAAAGTGGATTAAGTGGATAAAAGCTTGTATGGAACCAACTACGGTGTCGGTACTAGTTAACGGAAGCCCAACAGAGGAGTTTGAATCGAAGAGGGGGCTAAGACAGGGTGACCCACTTGCGCCGTTTTTGTTCGTTATAGTTGTTGAGGGTCTCACAGGGCTTGTAAGGGAAGCAAAAAAGGCTAACTTGTTGAGTGGTGTGGAAGTAGGCACAGAGAGAGTGCATATTGACATTTTGCAATTTGCAAACGATACACTTTTTTTTTGTAAACCTTTGTACTTCAATGTCTTGGCAATAAAAGCAATATTAAGGTGTTTCGAGTTAATGTCAGGACTTAAGATTAATTTTCAGAAGAGTCAAGTTGGATCAGTGGACCTTACCGAACTTGATAAACGTGTTTATTCTAAGTGCTTGAATTGCCGGAAAATAGAAATTCCTTTTAAGTACTTAGGTATGATGGTAGGTGGTAACCCTAGAAAATCTGCGTTTTGGAACCCGGTGGTTGACATAATTAGGGCTAGGCTCTCTAGATGGAAGGGAAGGATGCTCTCTATGGCGGGTCGGATATGTCTTATTAAGTCAGTCGTTAATGCCATACCCCTGTTCTACTTTCTTTATTTAAAACACCGATTGTTGTTTGTAATCATATTAGGATAATACAGGCTAAATTCTTATGGGGTTGGGGATCTGAAGATAGGAAAATAGCTTGGATGAATTGGAAAACTATTTTTAGTCCAGTCGAAGTAGGGGGCTTGGGGATCAAAGATATCCGGTGTTTTAATGATGCTCTGTTAGCAAAGTAAAAATGGAGGTTAGGAAATATGGAGGACGGATTGTGGAGAGAAGTACTGACTGCAAGGTACGGAGACTGGCAGAATCTGAAGAGTAATTTGGCACACAGCAACCATTCCTTGTGGTGGCAGGACTTGAGTAGAGTTTGTGGAAAAGGAGCGCGAGGTGATTGGTTTGACTGTCGAGTGCAGTGGATTCTGGGAGATGGAAGGAGAGTTAAATTTTGGGAAGATAGGTGGGCAGATGGTTGAGTAATGGAAAAAGAATTTCCAAGATTATTTAGTATTTCTCAGTGTAAAGATAGCGACGTGTGTGAGTTTGTGGACTGGAGACAAAATTGGAGTGGAAGATGTAAAAGTTGGAATATGGGTTGGAGAAGGGAAAGGTTTGAATGGGAAAAACCGGTAGAAGAATAATTACTGAATTTGATCTCAAGTGTACAGTGGAGTACAGAGGGACATGATAAGATGGTGTGGGTGGGGAATGAGAAGCAGGAGTACTCAGTTAAGATGGGGTATAACATGCTTAATTTGGAGGATCAAATGCTATCTTCGGAGGTTTTCCAAATACTTTGGAACTTAAAGGTAGTTCCTTCTACGATAGTGTGCATGTGGAGGATATTATGGGATAGATTGCCAACCAGGGTTAATTTGGTGAGAAGAGGTGTGCAGCTGGAGAATGCTTTGTGTCCTATGTGTAGGGAGGATATAGAAAGTGTTCAACATCTCTTCTGCACCTGTAAGGTTGCACAAAAAGTTTGGGACTTGTGTGACAGGTGGAAAGGGAGTGTCACAGTTAGACATGAATATATTCCTACTCATTTTCAAAATTTCTATCTCATAGGTCATAAGAATAGTATGTACAGAGTGTGGAAAGGGTTGTGGGTGGCTATTGTGACGAGATTTGGATTCTTAGGAACAAAGTGGTGTTTAGAAGAGGGGTGGTAGATGAGGAGGAACTTTTTTGTTTAGCTCAATTAAAAGGCTGGCAATGGGTTAAACATAGGAAGTCCAGATTAGTGTGCTCTTATTCGGATTGGTATGTTACTCTAATTAAATGTTTGGAATCAATGCAATAGACAAACAGGAACCAGGATAGAGGAGATTAGATAGGAAATACGAATGTGTTTGGTTTTGCAGGTACACATGCGTCGAAAGGGAAGAATGGGTATAGATGAAGAGTACAACGTGTAACTAAGAGATTCAGGATCCTAGTAATTTTGGAGGCTTGACAAATGTGGAGGATTCAGGGGGAACTTCATCTGTCTCCTAGTGTCTTAAGTCTATTTAATATTTTTGGGTGTTGTATTATGCGTAGTTTTTCAACCATGCTTTGTACTTGGAAGTTTTACTTAGGTCTTGTCTACGATGGCTTAGTCTCTGGAGTAGGAACTGTCGGTAGGATTATTCACTAATAGTACTTAACACTTGTATAAGAGTTAGATTAACTCTTAAGTAGTTCTTATTTAATTTATTGTTGGTTGTTAAAAAAAAAAATTCCTATAATTTTTCGTTTAAGATTAAAAAACTTTTTGTTAAAATTAAATAGGTGGTAAAGATGATGATCGGTCTCGGAGGCGAAGAAGAAGAGAAACAAAATCTTCTTCGCAAGTGAGTTTTCTAGAAAACAGCATTTATTATTTTCTCGTATAGTTTTTCTTTTAAGATTAAAAAACTTTTTTTTGTTAAAATTCAATATGTGGTGAAAATGATGATCGGTCTCGAAGATGGAGGAGAGAAGCAGAATCTTCTTGATAGGTGAGTTTTCCAGAAAATAATATTTATTATTTTCTCCTATAGTTTTTCTTTTATGATTAAAATCTTTTTTGTTAGAATTCAAAAAGGACCACATTCTGGCGTTTTACTCACGCGTGTAACTTTAATTCAATGAAAACCTGATGTTTGCATGTGATGTTTTTTTACGAAATTTAGCAAACAGATTTTAAAAACCAAGGCATTTCGATTACTACCGAACTCCTAATCTAATCATTACAGCTAATCTAATCATTACAGAAACTATCTGAAAGAAAAAATTTATGGAGAATCAACAGATCATACAAGTAACTAATCATACATAATTTTGTTGCAACAAAATTTTGTGGCACATGATAGTACCCTCAAAGTTTAGAAAAACATAATCAAGTAGCTGAGACTTATCTGAAGGTTTCATCCTTACAAAATCAAATGATTTTGTCCAAGTGTCTATGGCACTGTATGAGGAAGGTAGAACTAATCTCTCCACACCCAAGTAGGTTAGCATTTTTTCAATTTCATTCATCAAAATTGTACCCATTCCTTGTCTTCTATACTGCATCCTAGTTGCCACAAAAGGAATTTCTGCAACCCTCTTGCCAAAAATCCTTATTGTAGCAACAGAAACCACCTTTTTATCCCTCTCCAGAACTACAGTGTAAAAGCCACGAAAGTTCAAACGATCTAGTGTTGAGCCTCTGCTGAATACAACATCAGCTATCATATCTTTGCCAGAAAAAGCATCAACGATTGGGTTAAAACTCTCATGCAATACATCAAGGGCTACACTTAATTTGCTTTCGTCTTCCCTTTTGACTGCCTTCAACAGCGTCCAAGTAAGATTGTCTACAACAACATTAGTTTTTCTCAAAAGCTCATGCAAACTCGAGAATATCTTCTCACAGTCTCTATTGCAGAACAACGTCTCGTTACCAACATGATCTTCCTTCTTTAAACACTCAATGTGGTATTTTCCCTCACACTGATGACAAAGGTTAACACGAGCACAGTCATCAGAGCATCTGGGTCTCCTACATATTTTGCAGCAACAAACTCGACAGAACCAATCACCATTAGGAACATGTGTTAAACCTAAACACCTGAGGTGGAAGGAAGACGGACATCCATCACACAACACTGGCTTACCACCAAAACGACAAACTACACAAATCTCATCATTTTGATATTTACAGTTATCCATTTCAGAACTTTGTTGTGAAGATTCAGAAACTCTCTCACCCTCTTGCCTCATTGTTTTATTTGACAGTGCAGGCTTACCTCTGTCAATCATATAGTCTTCTTCTAATTTAACATGGTGAGAATGATCTTGCCTTTTCTTGCCCGTTCTGGTTATCTTTCTGGATTCTCATACTTCCTTTTTTAGCTGAGGAGACGTAGGGTATTGGGGATAAATATTATTCTCTTCTTCAAGATTTTCAGTGTTTCCAGTGCAACCTCCCTCTTCTATGCAAAACTTACATGCCCTTGCAAGAGACACGTAAGTCTTGCCACTGATGGTGATATGTAACGCTCCCATCTTTCCTTCTTGTCGAGGTACCAAATTTTCCATCCCAAATAAAGAAGATGCTTCTTGGCTCGTAAGGAGATGGCTCGTAAGGAGAGGTCGCTGCGTAGTGCACATTCTCTCCTGTTCGTTGACAGTGCCGTGAGGTTGTACCATTGAATCACCGCTTCTGGACAATTTTCAGGTTTGACGTCGATTGTTGGAGACTCAAGAATAGGAGCCATAGTCATCACCATGCAAGAGAAGACAACAGTTCTGTATTCTCTTCCTATTCATATGTAATTTATAAAGGGTGGTGATATTTTTACTTTACATGAATATAGTAGTGTGAAACTAACACTTTTCATTTAAAAAACCTAATTTGTATGGTGTTTCAGATACCAATGTACTAATTTTTTGTTACCAGTAATATTTTCCTTAATATTGAAATTTAATATTAATTTGCCTTTATTATTTACATGGAATATTTTTTTCCATTTTCATAGCTATTAATTATGATGATTTGTCAGATTGAATATAATAATGGAAGAGGGGTCTTTTAATTATGAAAAGAAGCGCGCCCTTCCCGCCATATGAAAAATCTCTTTTATTCCTAAAGAAACCCTAAACCACACTATACCTTTGAATTTGGAACCAAAACGAAATCCAGAAATTTTCAGTGACGCCATATCTTGAAATTTCAGACACACAAATTCATTTTCGTTTTCATTTTCGAAAACCTCTTTGTCTTGTTTACCCATTATACATAAACATGGCAACAATCTCTCTTCTTCCCCACCCAACACTCCAATCCCATCTTCTTCCATCTATCTGTTTTTTCCCTCACTTCCAAATCCACACGACGAAGGGAACAAGATGGAAACTCATGCAGCCGCAAAGAGAAAGGCAAACGCTGTGGTCTTAGTCGAAAAACAACACCCCAAAAGGCATAGGGTTGCGTTGGCTGAACTCCCCAATTTACCAAATCTGATTGTCCCGGGAACTCAAAATCTTCCCAAAGAGAAATTGCATGGCCCGAAGAATCCCAATGCCAAGAAGCCATCTTCCACGATCCACGTCTCTTCTTCCTCTCATATTGATGAATCTCTTGTTTCCGATCTCTATGAGTATCTTCATGAAATGGAGGTAATCTTGATTTCTTGACATTAATAAACTCTTAATTTTTTTGTTGAGAATATAAGAATCTCAATTTAGTTTTGATCTTTTTTTCTCATATGCAGAAAAAGAGGAGACATGCGGTTGACTACCTTGAGAAAGTTCAGAAATTAATTACACCAACGATGAGAGCAATATTGGTGGATTGGTTAGTAGAGGTAGCTGAGGAGTACAAGCTTCTCCCTGACACTCTTCCTCTATATGTTTCATACGTTGATAGGTTTTTGTCGATTAATCCTGTGACTAAATCTAGACTTCAGTCGCTGGGTGTTTCTTCCATGCTCATTGCATCTTAAGGCTGATACTTTTTTTTGTTCAAGTATTTAGATCTGTGTTCTCTTTAATCTGTCTAAAAATTACAATTGCTTCTTTTTAATATGCAGCAAATACGAGGAAATGGACCCACCTGGTGTGAACGATTTTTGCAGTATCACTGATTACACATATGACAAGGCAGAGGTAAAGATACATTGTCGTTTTATTTTTGGGAGTACCAATTTGCTTTCTTATTTGTGATTTGTCTTTTTTTAAAACATTTTTGTTTTTATGGTTACTGATTATATATAAATGTATAGGTTGTTAAGATGGAAGCTGACATATTAAAGTCCCTAAAGTTTGAAATGGGAAATCCTACTGTCAAGACCTTTCTCATGTAAGGGCTGAATATTGTGAATGTGAGGATTTAATTTCTGTTGAGATGATATTAATTGAGTGTTGTTATTGTTTCAGGAGGTTTGCTGATGTTGCTTCTGATAACCAATTGGTAAGTTAAAGTGCTCCACCTATTCTCATTCTTTGTCTTAAAAGCTTTGTTGTGTTGTTTACTGATTGTTTTTCTTTTATTTGTTATTCCAGACTCCAAATTCACAGATTGAATTTTTGGGCTGCTACTTGCTGAGCTAAGTTTGCTGGACTATGATTGTTTGAGATTTCTGCCTTTCTATTGTGGCAGCTTCAGTTGTATTTCTTTCCAGATTTATTATCTCACCTGAAGTGCATCCATGGGTCAGTACTTTCATCTCATGAATAGTGTTATACTTTGATCTGATCTTTAAAATAGTTAGACCTATTAACTGTTACTTAAGATACTCATAGTTGAGAACCTATTGCAGACTCATTCTTTGAGTGAATGCTCGGGTTACAAACCAGCTGAATTGAAAGAATGTGTCCTAATCTTGCATGACCTGTATCTGTTACGTAAGGCAGCTTCCTTCAAAGCTGTTCGGGATAAGTATAAGCAGAAAAAGGTGATTACTTTTCCATTTCTTTAGTTATTAAGTACCCATGTTCTCGTTGTAACAAATGGAGTGACCTGAAATCTTCCATTGGAACAGTTCAAATGCGTGGCAAACCTGCCTTCTCCTCCTTATGTACCAAAGTGTTACTTTAAAGACCAGTGATGCATTGAATTTCTTGATGAACAAGTCTCAGTTATCTCTTAAATCATGCTTGATAAAGCACATGTCAACAGTGTGGTTGGTTTGTCTTTAAATTTCAAGAGTAGCAGGATCGCATGAGATATTGATGTTCAATTGCCTTTTTCTGTTGAACAATAATGGAGAACACCTTTGAAGATGGAGAGTGCTCAATTAACATCTTAGATTGTACAGTTTCTTAGTCATCATTGAGGCCTTGAAGGAAACACGGCACATAATCAATATGGTGCTGAACAATTTTGACAGTTTTGCAACATGTATTAAGGGAATTATGGTGTGGGATGAGGTGAAAATTACGTAGTTCATTCCTTATGAATAATGTCACCTTGTGAAAAATCATCCTTGGGATCTTGCGAGACAACCAAGAAAGAACAAGGGTATTACAGTGCTTCTAGGCAGCGAACCAGAGGTGTTGATCTTGGGATTTAGAGATGTTGTCATCAATAAATTTGAATTTTGTTACTCATCTATCAAGCTATGGTCATGGCGTGAAGGAATTTTAGATGCAGAGAAAGAAGCGAAGCAAACATTAGAATTTTTTTTCTTAATAACTTTCTGGTTTGTTGAAGATGTGCTATCCTTTAGGGATATTTATTGATATTTGTTTTAATCATTCTTTTTTGTTTCTAATAGCATTTATTTAGCTAAGCTGACACTTTTTCAACTCTTGCAATTGTGTATTGAATGGCTATTTAAGCCAAAACTTTTAATAAAAGTGTCATTCATTCTAGTTCTTTGTACTTTTTGTTCTCATATTCATTTTATATTACAATGGTTGGTATGAGGGCCTCTACTTGGCTTGAAACATCAATGCAAGTCTTTGAATACTTGTAGTAGAATAGAAGATGACCATTGGAGTATGGTAATGGTAAACTTCGTATGAGGAATATTAGAAACTATGTTGAGTGAGCAAGAGAAATGATACCCAGGCAAAATAGAAGAAGAATGATGAGATAAAACTGAAGGGCCTGAGAGGGAAGAACCATCTCTACCTAGATTGATCTAACTGTTCTCTACACCATTAACAAGAAAAACATTTCTAAAGAAATGATACAAGAAGTTTGAGGAAATGCATGGGTTAAGAGGTCTCCTTTTCAAGCTGTAATGGTTCCTGCACCAAACAGCCGCACAATATCCAAGTAATATTTTGCACTGCGAATGAAGTAGGGAGAAGCGAAATCTGTCATAACCTACACTCCTTTTGTGGTGGTGATACTTTGATATTATTATTGGTGATATTTTGACACCATTTGTTTATACTCTACTTTCATTTGATATTATAAAATATTATTATTTTATTAATATATAATATTTTATTAATATAAAAAAGTGTCAAATGTTATATAAGAATAATAGTGTCAAATTAGATTTTTTTTTATCCGCAATTTCTCCGATATATGGCCCTTTCAATCCCGAAAACACGGGAACACTTTAGAATTTAGAAATGTGGTTGCTCTTTCCAACAGAATCAAGCTCATCATTTCATAATTAATCATTTCCAATACAAATTATGAAAATTAATCGTTTCATAATTTACAGACCCCTCTTCCATTATTATATTCAATCTGACAAATCATCATAATTAATAGCTATGAAAAATGAAAAAATATTCCATGTAAATAATAAAGGCAAATTAATATTAAATTTCAATGTTAAGGAAAATATTATTGATAATAAAGAATTAGTACATTGGTATCTGAAACACCATACAAATATTAGTTTCACACTACTACTATTCATGTAATGTAAAAATATCATCACCCTTTATAAATTACATATGAATAAGAATAGAATACAGAATTGTTGTCTTCTCTTACATGGTGATGACTATGGCTCCTATTCTTGAGTCTCCAACAATCAACGTCGAAACCTGAAAATTGTCCAGAAGCGGTGATTCAGTGGTACAACCTCACATCACTGTCAACGAACAGGAGAGAATGTGCACTACGCAGCGACCTCTCCTTACGATCCAAGAAACATCTTCTTTATTTGGGATGGAAAATTTGGTACTTCGACAAGAAGGAAAGATGGGAGCGTTACATATCACCCATCAGTGGCAAGACTTACATGTCTCTTGCAAGGGCATGTAAGTGTTACATAGAAGAGGGAGATTGCACTGGAAACTCTGAAAATCTTGAAGAAGACAATAATGTTTATCCCCAATACCCTACGTCTCCTCAACTAAAAAAGGAAGTAAGAGAATCCAGAAAGATAACCAGAACGGGCAAGAAAAGGCAAGATCATTCTCACCATGTTAAATTAGAAGACTATATGATTGACAGAGGCAAGCCTGCACTGTCAAATAAAACAATGAGGCAAGAGGGTGAGAGAGTTTCTGAATCTTCATAACACAGTCCTGAAATGGATAACTGTAAATATCAAAATGATGATATTTGTGCAGTTTGTCATTTTGGTGGTAAGCTAGTGTTGTGTGATGGATGTCCGTCTTCTTTCCACCTCAGGTGTTTAGGTTTAACACATGTTCCTAACGGTGATTGGTTCTGTCGAGTTTGTTGCTGCAAAATATGTAGGAAACCCAGATGCTCTGATGACTGTGCTCGTGTTAACCTTTGTCATCAGTGTGAGGGAAAATACCACATTGAGTGTTTAAAGAAGGAAGATCATGTTGGTAACCAGACGTTGTTCTGCAGTAGAGACTGAGAAGATATTCTCGAGTTTGCATGAGCTTTTGAGAAAAACTAATGCTGCTGTAAACAATCTTACGTGGACGCTGTTGAAGGCAGTCAAAAGGGAAGACGAAAGCAAATTAAGTGTAGCCCTTAATGTATTGCATGAGAGTTTTAACCCAATCGTGGATGCTTTTTCTGGCAAAGATATGATAGCTGATGTTGTATTCAGCAGAGGGTCAACACTGGATCGTTTGAACTTTCGTGGCCTTTACACTATAGTTCTCGAGAGGGATAAAAAGGTGGTTTCTGGTGCTACAATAAGGAGTTTTGGCAGGAGGGTTGCAAAAAGGAAAATGTTGGTTTGACAACCGCACGTAGCTGCCAACAATTTTCCAATCATATACGTGGCAAACTTTTCCTACGTGGTTGAGGGGCATGTTTAGTATTTTGTAGGGAGGGGCATTACATGTTTTTTCTTTCGTTTAGAAAGTTTGAAAGAAAAGGTTGAGTTTTGCGGGTGGGATGTGCAGAATCTGTGAGAAAAAAGGAAAAACCTTTTAGAAAGTTTGAAAGAAAAGGTTAGACTTCGCGGGTGGAATGTGCAGAGTATGTGAGGAAAAAGTGAAAACCTTCAGTTGAAGTTGTGTGCGACGGACGGTGGGAAGTGGTGCGCGACGAACGGTGAGAGAGGTGGACGGCGACGACAACGACAAAACGGTGGTGTTTCTGTGTTTGTGGGTTTAGGGAAGAACGCTGAAGTATAGAAGAAGCTGCGACTGCAACGGATTGAGGCTATGGGTGCACTTAGATGGTTTTTTGGATGTGTGGTCAGAAAGTAATGCCCAGTTAAACACTTAAGTATATAAGTTTAAACACTCAGAAGATTTAAAGGTTTTTGTGGGCTTTTCAATACTGTCCATTCCTTAGTTATGACAGTGCTAGAGAATTATAGAATAAAGGAATGATAGACCTGTTAATTCGTCCCAGAACAGAAAAGATGTGAAGATTTGAGCTTGGGAGGCCATGGGTGCACTTAGATAGTTGTTTGGATGTGTGGTCAGAAAGTAATGCCCAGTTAAACACTTAAGTATATAAGTTTAAACACCCAGAAGGTTCAAAGATTTTTGTGGGCTTTTCAATACTGTCCATTCATTAGTTATGACAGTGCTAGAGAATTATAGAATAAAGGAATGATAGACCTGTTAATTTGTCCCAGAACGGAAAAGATGTGAAGATTTGAGCTTGGGAGACCATGGGTGCACTTAGATGGTTGTTTGGATGTGTGGTCAGAAAGTAATGCCCAGTTTGTATATAAGGTTAAACACTTAGAAGGTTCAAAGATTGCAGTGGGCTTTTGAGTACTGTCCATTCCTTACTTATGACAGTGGTAGGGAATTATAAGATCAAGTAATGACAAACTTGTTTATTTGTCCCAGAACTAAAAAGATGTGGAGATTTGAGTTGGGGAGGCCATGGGTGCACTTAAAAGGTTAAATACTTAAGAGATTCAAAGATTTTTGTGAGCTTTTCAATACACTAGTAGAAAAAAAGCATTTATCGTCGGTTCCTAGAGGTCTTTATCGTCAGGTCCCGAACCGACATTGACCCAGGAGACGTTGAAAATGATGTCGGTTAAACAACCAACGTTACTTGTCAACCATCACGTCGGTTATTTGATTAAAACCGACATTGTGTTGTCCCACCACCACGTCGGTTATTTGACTAAAACCGACATGGTGTTGTAACTTTTTAAAAAAAAATTATAGGTTGATAAATCTCTAATCGATATAAAATACCAAAAAAAATTTAAAATTTTCTAGTAAGTATAGATATGTGAAATCAAAGGCTAAAATATTAAAAAATTGATGAAAAATAACAAAAAAATTAAAAAATAACAAAATTGGAATTTTCGGAGGCCCAACTGCCAGGCGGTTGGCCAAAGGCTTCGTTACCCCATTTTGAGCAACTTTATTTTTGGAGCGTCTCAATCCGAACTCTCATCAAAAGTTATGGCCATTTGAAGTTTTTCCGTCCAAAAATTTTTGAAACTCTAAATCTATTATACAAATATCCAGAAAGCATTCCAAGCATACAAAGATAAGAAAACATATCTCTTGTAGACAGTGAGAGCAAAACTAGTAAACGAAAATCGACCCAAACGAAATCTACCAAAACAAAAGAATATAAAAATGGAGTGAATGAAACCACAAAAGACAATGAGAGAAAAATAGGAGAACACCACGTATCAGTAAGAACATGAGCAAGAGAGAACTGTGAAGCAGCAACACTGTTAAAATGAGGGAGGGAAGGAGGTAAAAAGTGTAAGAATAGAAACAGTGTGACTCGGTTAAAACAGGAAGCACCAAGTTGGTTCTGGGTTTCTAACCGACGTGGTGTAAACCTTAATTTTACTCAATTGTTTTCAGAAATGTTCTAAGTGTGTCGATGTCAATTGGACTGAAATAACTGACGTCATGGTTGAAAACACTACGTCGATTAGAAGCCCAAAACCGACATGGTGATTCACCCGCCATTTGAAAATTTTAAAATTTTTATCTTTTACTAATATTTCCATGACGTTTTTTTGTTTAACCGACGTTGTGTGCACATCACAACATCAGTTTTTGTCTAACCGACATTATGGATGCTCATTTGTTTATGTTACTGCATTTTTGACAACATCGTTTTCATATTTAACGTCTTCATACTACAAATGTTAAATCCTCTTTTTTTTTTTTACTAGTGGTACTATCCACATAAGGCAAAAGTGGCCACGTAAGTGTCACGTATGATTGTAATTTGGATGTAATGTCAGGTCAAGTTGTCAACCTATATGTTGTCAACCTGTAAGCAATTATTGAAAAAATGCTAACCTACTTGGGTGTGGAGAGATTAGTTCTTCCTTCCTCATAGAGTGCCATAGACACTTGGACAAAATCATTTGATTTTTGTAAGGATGAAACCTTCAGATAAGTCTTAGCTACTTGATTATATTTTTCTGAACTTTGAGGGTACTATCATGTGCCACAAATCTTTGTTGCAACAAAATTATGTATGATTAGTTATTTGTATGATCTGTTGATTCTCCATAAATTTTTTCTTTCAGATAGTTTATGTAATGATTAGATTAGTTGTAATGATTAGATTAGGAGTTCGGTGGTAATTGAAATGCCTTGGTTTTTAAAATCCGTTTGCTAAATTTCGTGAAAAAACATCACATGCAAACATCAGGTTTTCATTGAATTAAGGTTACACGCGTGAGTAAAACGCAATGTGGTCTTTTTTGAATTTTAACAAAAAAGATTTTAATCTTAAAAAAGAAAAAGATAAAATAATAAATGCTATTTTCTAGAAAACTCACCTACCAAGAAGATTTTGCTTCTCTCCTTCTCCGTCTCCGAGACCGATCATCATTTTCATCACCTATTGAATTTTAACAAAAAAAGTTTTTTAATCTTAAAAGAAAAACTATAGGAGAAAATAATAAATGCTATTTTCTGGAAAACTGAAGATTCTGCTTCTCTTCTTCTCCGCCTCCGAGACCGATCATCATCTTTACTGTAAAATATAAAAGAACAGTAGAAAATAAGAAAAAGTCTGCTGGCCCAAAATCAAACGCTCAAAAAATGGAAGAATACAACCAAAGAATAATAACCTCAAAAATGAAGGAGAATGATTCGAGAGAAGAGGAAAAAAACTTTAGAAGACTTTTACTTCTCAAAATGGCTTGATACAAATGACAAATAACTAGCTCTATTTATAATATTCATGGGAACATTCTAGACTCCTAATTAATTTGAACATCCCCAACTACCTTATTAATTGTAGACTTCCCAACTACACTATCAACTTTAGACATCTGTAGAATATTGTAGACTTCTCCCAACTACTTTACTAATTATATAAAAGTCTAGAATATTGTAGAACAAAAAATCAACTTTATTTTCAACACTCCCCTTAAAGTGATTTTTTGGATATTACCCTGAGTTTCGTACGAAGGAAGTCTTGGAAAACAAATTTGTAAAAATGTCAACAATATTTTCCTCACTTCACACTACCAATGCATCCATGGTGTTGTGAAAAACCTTTTCTCTAATAAACTCATGCTTATCTGGTTCTTGGGACAATTGTGTCTCTGCCTGCGTTTGTGCTCGTGTTTGCATTTGATCTCCCTCCGACTCTACTTTGCACTCTGTCCTACACCGTTTCAATCCAATAAAAACTCCAAACAACTTAGGAACCTTTACCTTTGCCGTATTCACCATCGTACATGGCAAGAAGCCAGCGGCACCATCGACATGCACGATATCATCAGTCGAAGAAACATGCTTCGTAGGCAAAAGATCTGGAACTTTCCTTTCCGACACCGACACACTCACATCACTAGCAGATGATTCTAATTGCTTACGACTGTCACAACCGGGATCACGGCGGGACGATCAAAAATAATTTTTAAAAATATTTAAATTGAGATTGGAGTCGCCACCATAGTTTATTATAGAAAACCATAGAAAAACCAAAAATAAAAATGTCTATGAACCAGATTCAAAGATTCGGGAGTCGGTTACGTGTGGGGAAGATATTACCACCCCCACAGCGCTCGTCCTACCCTTAATCAAATGAATAAAAATAAGTGTTGTTTTAAAAAATATCATTTTTCCCAAATAATAACAATAATAATGAGACTAAAGACAAAACAAACAAATATATAAAAAACAAAACAAACATGAAAACATGCTTATAAAAATCAAAATAATAAATAATAATTAGGCAGATAAAAATAACAAACAAAAATAAAACAAACAAACATATATATTTTTTATTTATTTGGGCCCGACAAGGCTTGACCTTGGTCCTACGTAGTTCTATTTTTTAAATTGGTTTGTTATGATTGTTGGTATTTATTTTTTTTTAAATTTCATTTAATCTTGTTTTTAAAAGAAAGTTTTATATTTTTTTATTGTTAAAATTTTAGATTATTGAAACTGTTTCACATTTTTATTTTTTCTAAAAAATAAACATTTTTACTATTTTTGAAAATATTTTATTTTTTAATTATTTTTAAAACTATTTTGAATCTAATATTTTTATTTGTAAAAGTTTATGTTTTTTATTTTTAAAAGCAGATATATTTATTCTTTTTATTTTGGAAACTTTTTATATATTTTGCCATTAAGCACAATATCCACCCATTATTACCATTATTTGCAATTAAGCAAAATAATATCTGATTAATATCATTATTTGCAATTAAGCAGAATAATAACAAATTATTATCAGATTCTCCTACCCAATTTGTTCAAATTTTCATTAATTAACCTTTTTCTTTTGAATTTTAAATTAATTTTTATGCATTAAAAATGAGTTCCTGAAATGGTAGTTAGATCATTCAGAGAGAAAGTATCGCGTGGCAGCACTTGAAGAGGTACAAAATATCAATTTTATTTTTCTTTTTTTAACACACTTTTAATGGATTGGACCTCAACAAAATGAACCCTTTATTAATTTGGGCTTTATTAAAAAACAAATTATTTCCGGACTAAATCTCCTAATAGGTTTTATTTTTTTTATTATTTTTCTGAAGTTTATTTAAAATAGACCCAACACTTTTTTTACTTTCCATTTTTATTTTATTCATTACTTATTTATTTTATTTATTATTATTTTCCTTTTCTTATTTTTATTTTACTTTGTTGTTTTTTCATTTTTCGTTTTTTTATAAATTTTATTTCAAAACCTTATTCATTAAAATAAAAAAGAAATCAAAACTTTTCTTCTTTTTTTTATTTATTTAAATGACAAAGTATGATAAAAACTACATAACACAAATTCTTTATTTTAATTTTATATATTTTTTATTTTGAAATAATTTTATTTGTCCAGACGAAATTGGGTGTTGACAACGGCTAAAACCAAAATCGTAATTGGTCATCAAAGTGAGTATGTTATTACTCACACTCTTCAACTGACTCATCTCGTGATTCAGTTGCCTGTTCTCGTTTCTAAGTTGTTCAATTTTCTCTAACAGCTCGGACACAGTGGAGCAATTCCTTGTGTGTTGCATTTAATTATTATTTTCAACAATTAGAGATGAGTTCGAGGATAGTACCTGCTCATCGTCGAAAGTCGTTGGAGACACTGCTTTTGTCAGTGTTGGTACATCTACCGTTACAATATTGGCCATGAATTTGGCTTCATTCCCATCATACTTTTGGGGGCTAGAAAAGTTGGATTGATCTTCCCTTAGATGATGACCACAACTAGAATCCACCATCCGGTCATTTTCAAAGTTGATAGAAGCCAAGGCATCAACATATTTTGTTTCTGCCATAAAGCACTTCCCCCAATCTTCTTCCTCCACAATCTTATCAGCTACATTACTCTCTTGTAATTTAGCTCGGCAAAACCTTTTGATATGCCCAATTTTGCCACACCGATAACATTTGAAAATCTTCTTAGAAGACTCACCACTAATTTCACTCGGACTCGAGTTGCTTTGACTGTGTGAACGAGAAGTCAGGCTATCTTGATTTTCTTTACTCTTGAAAGACTTCTTCCTAGCCATGAGAGCACTTTCTTCTCCTTCTTTTATTGAGACATTAGCCATTTGCTTTGCTAGTGACTCTTGAGAGGATAGCAGATTTTCGAACTCCTCCAAGGATGGTTGTTAAACCCATCCTTGTATCGATGTGACATATAGAATGTAGTCCGCCTTTAATCCTCGAATAATAATTCTCCTTATTCGAGCTTCGGAAATTGCTTCATCTGGATTTAACAAAGAAATTTTCGAACAAAGATTTTTAAGTTTTAGAAAATACTCAGAAATGGAAAGATTACCCTGCGTGGCGTTGGCGAGCTCATTCTCCAAGATTTGAAGTCGTGCTTCATTCTTCTTGTTGAATAGTATGTCAAGGATCTGCCAAATTTCGTGTGCTAACTTGCATCACATGATATGATCGAACAAGCCGTGTGAAATTGACCGCTTCAAAATGAATTCTGCTTTTGCATTCAACTGTTTCCATCTTTTGAATACATTAACATTTCATTACTTGTATGTGGGAGAAGTTGTATTAATCCAATCAATAACATCCCACAAATCTTCACCAATGAGGTAAGACTCCATACAAGTCGTCCATACCTTGTAGTTGGACTGATTTAATACCTCAATACCAAGTCCACTACGACCACTTGAATCCATTTTTGAGGTATCGTTGATTTTTCCACCAAGAGATTTTGACACACAATACTAGAACCCTTATGGCTCTGATACCATGTAAAATATAAAATAACAATAGAAAATAAGAAAAAAACCTGTTGGCCCAAGACCGAACACTCAAAGGATGGAAGAATACAACTAAAGAAGAATAACCTCAGAAGTAGAGGAGAATGATTAAGAGAAGAGGAAAGAAACTTTAGAAGACTTTTACTTCTCAAAATGGCTTGATAGAAGTGACAAATGACTGCTCTATTTATAATACTCATAATACTCATAGGAACATTCTAAGACTCCTAATTAATTTGAACATCTCTAACTACCTTATTAATTGTAGACATCCCAACTATCTTATTAACTTTAGAAATCTCTAAAATATTATAGACTTCTTTCAACTACTCTACTAATTATATAAAAGTTTAGAATATTATAGAAAAAAAATTAACTTTATTTTCAATATTCCGTGGACCGACCATTCCGATGAAAGCCACCATTGCCAAAAATCAAAACAATACATTCAGTTTTTTGTCAGAAATGAAGCGCAGGAAACAACTAAAGATCATCATCTCCACCTCTGACGACCGACCATCACTTCCAATGAAAGCAACCATGACACAATGAGGTGCAACTGCCATATTTTTTTTTAAAATATATTGAAAATCTTAACGGTGATTAAATTATAAGATAAAAAGTAACAGTCTAAAAGAGAAAACCACTCAATAAAATATTTAAATTAATTTTTTTTTATCAGATATTTTAAATTGATGAGATTTTTGTTCCAATATATTTACTAAAACTTTGTATAATTAGTTTATCAACAACTTGACGTAACTTCCCAAAACCAATATTTTTAACTAAAATATAAACATATATTTAAATATCTTTTAATATAAAATTATCTTAATTGATATAGTTTTCAGTTATTGAAATTTTCTAAAAATAACTAAAAATTAGGAAATCTTTTTAAATGACTGGTGACATTATAATATTATGATATTAATACTTTTTTAATAAAAATAAAAAAGATATTAACGTTACTTTAAAAGAACAGAATTATATTATTTAAGACAATTAGTTGGGTGTTATATATATATATATATATATATATATTCATTTGTCACCAGAAAATAAATTATTATTAAAATATAAAATTGATATTTAATAATATACGAAAGTTTAAAATCCCGTTCAATTTAATGATCACAATTTGAAATTCACGATTAAATGAATACTTAAAATAATTGTATAGTTTTTCATTTATATAAATATTATTTATATGTTTATTATTAATTTACAGTAACAAGAGTTTTCATTTATATATATTTTCAAAAAATGTCAGTTATACATTGTGTTAATTATTTGTTTTAAACTGAATAAGCATATATATATATATATATATATATATTTATTTATAGGGT
>Ga0209489_105191_pt1 | contig 23023 bp, 7 predicted proteins | sample SiratrowhiteBW_FD_187527 | JGI IMG/M metagenome (GOLD analysis project Ga0209489, IMG submission 187527) | Root nodule microbial communities of legume samples collected from California, USA - Siratro white BW (SPAdes) (version 2) | ecosystem: Host-associated > Plants > Roots > Nodule | place: USA...
TATATATATATATATATATATATATATATATATATATATATATATATATATATATATATATATATATATATATATATATATATATATATGTATATATATATATATATATGTGTGTGTAAAAGCATCAATTTAAAGAGAGAGAACTCACCAGGTAGATACACCCCACTATTTTCCTCCACCTGTCAATTTCACTTATGTCAACTTAGTTATTTTTCTATTATGTGACTCCTTCACCATCTGCCCTTCTTTGCTAGCTGAGCTTCCTTGTGTTGCAGTATCATTTTATAAAAACTTCGTTTGGATTGAAATAAGATAGAAAGAAAAAGAAAAAAATAGAATGAAAAATAAGATTATTTAGATTGAAAAAAAAAAGTTAAATAAATTTGAATAAAATTTACAATAAAGATAATTTATATAACAAAAAAAAATTTATCTTTTATTTTATTTTAATAATATTATGTTTAATTAATTATGTATTTATAACCAATTATTTCTTTATAAATAATGTATATATAAAAGCATATATATTTGATTATCTCTTCGAGTGACTTTCTTTGAAAATAGGCAAAGTTAAACAAAAATGATCTCATTTTTCGTGCTTTCTTAGTTTAGGGTTTAGGATAAAAAAATTCCCACTTTCCATTCTTTTCTTTCATTTTTTTTTTTTACTCCCTTAAATTAACTCTAGATCCCAAACAGCACCTTAAGAATCATATTTTAGTTTATTTAAAAAAAATTGTTTTGAAAGAGACACTTTTACTCATTTATATTTACAAACGGATCATGGTTAGATTTAATGGTAATAAGGACGTTTTTAAATAACAGAGAAAACAAAATAAAATATAAAAAAGCCATGAAATGTCATGAATAATATTTTTCAATTTTATTCATTACTTTGTTTTATTAATCTGAATCCACCATGCACATATAAACTAGGATCAAACACGTTTTTTTTTTTTTTTTTTTTTTTTCTGATTAATCCTTCCAAGGATAGCAAGAATTCAAATGGTGATACAGAAACAAACATGGTCCATCTTCTTTTATAGTCCAATTACATGTCTTACATCTAAGGTCATCCCTACTTGCTTCATATATAGCAAACTTATGGATAACATCTTGTTGCCATAGGAAGGAACAATGGAACAATGTTGAAGAAAAAAAGTTAACTGCAAAACTCCACACAAAAGAAGAATTGGGTGAAATAATTTGCACTCCAAGATCATCATCAGCAGATTTGCAATGAAGGGCTAAGGCCAATCCTCCTTCTAAAGAATTTGTGACACTTACATGAGTTTTTTGAGTTCTTATTTCCCAAGCATTGGTTGATAGCAGCCTTAGCCACAGAAGTAAGAAAACATGTCTTACAAATAGAGACATAGCACCTTTTATGTTTTTATAATAACTTTCTTGCATCTTTGTTATATAAAGGGTGAAAAAGGTTAGAACTAGTGTTGGAACAGAAGCATGAAGCTGAGAGGTTTTAAGTCAAAAGATATGTAAACTTAATATTGGCCAAGAATAAAGTGCAGTTAATTTGATGAAACTGTTAGTGAAATTTAAACTGATAATTTATTATGATTTTATTCCTATTGATTACTCTTTTCCATGACCCAATTCCAAATATATTAATTTTCTCAGTTTTCAACTGAACTTTAACTCTTTTTTTAGGATTACTGTCTTATAAAGTTTTTCTATGTTTTTTATCCCTATAAAATTTGAAATAATTGTTATTAATCTTTATAAAATGTGTGAATTATTGTTATAATCCTTGTAAAATAATATATTTTTTTTAATTTTCGTACATCAAAAAAATTAAATAGTAAATTTGAGCTATCAAATTTAATATAGATAAATAATATTTAGTTTATATATATCTTAAAAGTTCTTTTCAAACGTCTCATATTGAAGTTATATCACCACATTGTTAATGCATCACTAGATCTTAATGCGTTTATGAATAGGGTGGTGTTATTTTAGTAAAATTATGTATATTTATTATTATTATTAATATGTGTGAAAAAAATTTAATTGTAGTCATTGTAAGTAGGAGAACAGCCTTTTTTTTAATCTAAATATAAGTGACAGGAATAATTGAATTTTTATTATGTTGAAAATTTAATTTATTTAACGATATTTTTTATATAGTGTATGTATTTGAATGATGTAGCTAGTAAAAGGAGCTTAAGACTTAAATTGTTTGATTTTTTAATTGTTTAGGTCAAGAGTAGTTAGGAAAAAAAAAAATCAAGGGATGAACTTTAATAAGGAAAATATGCCTTAGCAACTTGGAAATGAATCTTTATGAACTTACAAAAGTAATCTAACTTAAGTGTTATATAATTTTTTGTGCTAGCATGGTATACAGTAATATAAGTCATTATTGGTATTTTAAGTTGAATGATAGTTTTACTTAGATATTTCACCTAGTAAGTTTCATTAGTTTTTGGATTAATGCTCAGTTGTAAGGTTTTTTTAATCGGAATATTTATTTTAATTTTGAAATGATAAGTTAAAATATTTGTGTTTTAAAAGTTGGGAAATGAAATTGATGGTTTAAATTATAAAACTTGGTATCAATTCAGTCCTTTTAATGTAACTTAGCATAAATATCTTATCTTTAACTCTTATTGGTATATGCATAATATACTTGATGGAAGCAATTTTGTTTAGCAGAATGTCACCAAAGAGGATTTATTCCTGGTGAATTTTGTTCAGCCAATTCAATCTCAAGAAGAACTATGATTTTTTTTAATGATTTGTGCTTTAGTATATTTTGAAAAACAGTGGTGTGTGTCTATATATAGTATTGTATCCCACTGCAGTTTAGTGCCAAGGTTCTATCTCACATTATTCAAAATTTCCCATCATACTTGACAGGGATATCCTTCAATATTTCTTCATGTTTTAAAACAATAAGATAATTAAATTTGGTTGTATCCATTGAAGTATTAACTAAATATAATTTCTACCAGTTGGTACATAAAAATTATTTTTTGAGCATTGGTACATTAAATTCAGTTTATCTACTTTTCATTTCTTAAATAATAATCATTTATTTAATGAAGGATTATACATAACATTCTAGAAAATCTCTCATCAGACTGTAAGAGTATAAGTGATAAAACTGAATGAACACCTGATTATTATATTATTAAACTGCTGAAAAAACACTGTATTTATAAAAAAAAAATAGTAGTGAAGGCTTATTAATACTTGAGCTACCATCTCTCTCAAACCCCCAGACTTTCCTTTTTCTCTGGCTGGCTTCTCTCTGAGTCTCTGCATCCGCCTTCATCAGTTTCTTGAGCAGAGTCCGGACTCGTGGTGGAAAACAGAGCAAGTCTACCCGATCAGAATCTCAGTTAGAGTAAGTTCATTTTCTGTCCTCTTTCCTTAGAGTCAGTTTTAGGTTTTCGTCTTTCTTCTGCTTTCTGAGCTTGCATGTGGCTTTTGAGCCATCAAACGATGTCTCTGTGAGGTCAATTCCCTAGTGTATTAGTCTAATCGTTGATTAGAAGTCCTTTGGTATAAATTCGAGTTCATGAGGGGTTAAGGTTGTAGGGGGTGTTAGGGAGAACTCTCACTGCGATCCAGGTAAGGGAAGCTGACATGCAAGTGTCTGATTTCAGTCTAATTGTGAATTAGGGTCTGATAGGCTAGCATATGTGAATTTCGTCTGTGACAATTTTTTGTGGGTCTGAGACTTGAATTCTGGGTTGTTAAATTGATTTTTGCATGTATACTGTGATTCTATGAAATTTAATGTTAGGTTGTTCTATTGAGTGGACTGTTTGTGCTAGGGTAGATTGATTAACTTGTATGGCAGTTGAATTTATGCTTAAGTTACCTTTGGAGCAAGTGTGCTCTCTAGAGTATTTTCGCCGAGGAGGTATTCTCACCCGGGTGAGAGTATCTCTCAGGTGAAAATGACTCTGGAGCAAGAGTGCTCTCTAGACTATTTTCACTAGCGAGGGGAACTTTTGGCTCAGGCGAAAAAAAATTAACTTCTTTTGGACTTTCAGTTTTGATTGTTTGATTATTTTGTAATGCTAGGTATACATTTATTACAATAGATTAATTGGAAATTTTAAATCTAAGAGTATTGATGTTTTAGTGATTTCTATCCTTTTCTTTTTTAGATTGAGACTGGAAAGTGAGTGAATACATGAATATAGATCTATGTTATGATGTGATATTGATAAAGTATTAATGAAGTTGGTCAAAACCTAGACATAGTGTTTTCAGGAGAGAAAACACTCGTGTTTGGGTTAGTTAGAAAGTGTATTGTCTAAGGATCTGATTAACGATTGATATCCTAACTCTACTCGTAATAGGAATCAAATAGATTATCATTACTAGGTGTTGAGAGTTGAATGAGGTCTGAACCAGCTTGAGATATAACTGGTTAGAAAAGTCTGAGGAGAACTAACCTGTCATACATGATTGAAGATTTATTTATTAGAGGCTGTGTGAGTTTACAGCTAAGAGATATATAACAGGTGCATATCTTGGGGTCTATTCAATACACGAGTCTTTCGAAAGTAAAGTTAAGTTTGTTATGTGAGTTAAAGTCATGTAGTTGTAAATATGAAAGAAATTGAGTGAAGCAATTTGTTTCTAACTAGCTTATGTATTGTTGATGTTTGTTATTGATTATGAAGTTATTTTAAGATGTTTTCAAATTTATCAACTTACCCTTTTTCTTGTCTTGTTTGTATTGATGTTTTTGTGTTGGAGCATATAATTATTATGTAGGGAAGACTCTGAATAATCTATTGTACTGAGGTGAACTTCATTTTTTTGAAAAACTTGCATATAGTTTTATTGATTAAGATTTCACTTTGGTATGAAAATATATTTTCAGTATAATATGGATATATATTTTATGGATTACGCATAACTGTTTGTGATTTTGTTAAGTGTATATATATATAATTTTAGATTTTTTATAAAGGCACGGAACATATTTTACCCGTGTTAAAATCACAATTTCTTCATTTTTTTAAATAACGGTAGAAAAATAATATTCAGGTTTCTGCACTCAATATTTCCAATAATATTAATTATTATTTTCTATAATGAATATTTTTTACCAATACAATAATTGAAAAGTTTAGAGCATTATACTCTTAACTTTAATCTTCTCCATCATTCGCAGAGCATTATTCCATAACAAATAAAATCTAAAACAAGAGAGATACAGAACCCAAGTGGCGATTCCAATCCTCCAACGATTCCAATTCCCCAACCTCTGCCGCCGTGTGCCGACGGCTGGTCGCAACTCCGCCGTGAGCGGCGAGTCCTCTTCTCTAGGTTAGATTCGCGTTGCGCCGCTCTCTGTTTCCTCGCGAGTCCTTCTCTGTTTACTTTAAACATTCCATATGTTGCTTCTCTATATTGATTTGTTCTTGCCAAGCAGTTGTTTGCTGCTACTCAAAAGAAACTAGCTGATTTCACTTTTATTGGAATAACAGTTTGAAAAATTGACTAGTTATAAGAGAAATTGCTGCTCTTGAACCTAGAGATCTTGCTTGAGCTTTAACTGTGTCTGGTAGGAAGTTTCATTGCGACATTTTACTTTATCTTATTGTCTATTGTTATAGTTCTATTACTTCTTCATCAAGCCCTTCCGCTTACTGTGTTGCTGTAAAGTTTAACATGTGTGTGGCGGTGGGGGAACGTTAAGAAATTGGTTCAAGGACGTTAGAAGAAATTAATAGAAGCAATTTCATGATGATTCTTGTTCTTGAGAAATTGGTTTTTAACCTAGCCCAATGATATGTAATCCATCTCATCTAGTGAGATGGTGTCTTTATGGAAAAACTTGCTCTAATTACTGTATGTATGTATGCATGCATGTATACTAAACGAGAGACAGGTTTGAGAATTAAGTGCTCACTTCACTCTTAAACCTAAACATGTAGTTTACGAAAAAGATATTTGGATGGAAGACAACATTGTTAGGATGCAGTTGTAAAGAACATCTCTGTAGTTTCTAAGCCTCTCAATTCCTCATTGATTTAACTACATAAAGAACATATTCAATCCATGCAACAATGTGAATGCTAGGCCCTCCAAAACACTAGAATAACTCTCTAGTACTGCTTTCCTAAATTTTACTGTCCTGTTTCGATCAAAATATTGTGATTGTTATTGGTTGAGTTTCCATATGGTGGACATCAAACCCTGGGTAAATGTGTATGTAGACCCTATAACCAGTCAACATCTAAGCATTTGTCAACTCATTGGAATTATAAAAGCAAAATGATTTTGTTTTAAAATAAAATTGAAACAGAAAATGAATAAAGAACAGTATAGCTTCCACCACTTTCTTCCCAGAACTGAGACCCTAGGTCCCTACTTCGGTGGATCAAGCTTTCCTCCACTCGGAATTCGTATTCTCCATAAGTAGTATTAAATATCATCATCGACTTGTTAGTTGCCTTGCGTTTTGTCACTGCTTCAAAATCTTTTCATTGATCGAGCATCATCATCATGCATTTCTCTTTGTTAAGGTGGAATACGCAAATTGGTCCTCGAAAGTGTGATTTATTCAGCTTCTCAGTTATGATGAGGCCTATGGGGCTAAATTGGCCCGGCCCTGTCATTGATGAATTGTTGATGAGGTCTATGGGGCTAAAGTTTTCTCTTAGCTGGATTTGAATTTTGGTTATAACCAAGTTCGGGTGAAAGCTAGTGATGTGCATAAGACTGCTTTTAGAACTCATGAGGTCATTATAAATACTTAGTGATGCCTTGTGGACTTATGAATGCACCTTCTATGTTTCAAACTTTGACGAATGATATCTTTAAGCCCAGTGTTTGGGAATATGTATTGGTTTTCTTTGATAACACTTTAATATACGGTTATGATTGGGATTGGGATTGGGAGTCCCATATGGAACAAAACTGAGGTTTTACAGGTGTTGTTGGATAATAAGTTAGTGGCAAACCATTGAAGAGGCTACATGGGAAGAAGAATTCTCCATCAAGACTCCATTTCCAGATTTCAATCTTGAGGACAAGACTGATTCTCAAGAAAGAAGCAGTGTCTGCAGCTAAAATAAACCTTTAGACCCAAAGACTAGTATATTTTCTCAGATTGCTAATAGGCCTATTATGTAGAGAGTGTATGAAAGTAGGAATAGGAGAGTGAGGCAATGATGTGCTGGCTAGGGAGAGTGATGTGAGCATTGTATGTGGGACTAGTTAGTTGGAAGGATTTTCAGTTCTTTTGGGGTGTGAGGAGAGAGAGGATCGGGTCTTATTTGCAGAGTTGGTTATGAATGGAGGGCAATAGCTTTCTGTAGGAGCTTTGGTTTACGGACAAGAATTCTACTTCCTATTTCCCCTTTTGTCTTTTGATCCAATAATACAATATTACCATATTTTTGTTGTTCTTTGTCCTTTCTTGAAATTTGTGTTTTTGGTGTATGTATGTATGTATATGGAGAATTCAATAACGTTTGTAGTTATGTGTGTATATCTGTATGAAGCTTTTCTGAGTAGTGATTGATTGGTGCAAAAGAAGGATGAATCAGAACCCGCAATCAAGTGAAGGAAGACCTGATGATGATACCGCTCTCTCTGATTTCCTTGCTTCCTTGATGGATTACACTCCCACTGTAACTTTCATTTATCTTTGTTATTTTGCTTTCTTCTTGTAATTTCCCATTTTACCCAATATAATGAATGTATCCTTTGTTTAGATACCTGATGAATTGGTGGAGCATTACTTGGCCAAGAGCGGTTTTCAGAGTCCAGATGTTCGATTGTGGGTTCCTCTTATATTTTATTCACTATCAAATTTTCTTTATATTCTGCTTCAAAAAATAAGGTCCATGGAATTCAATTTAGGCAGGGTTATTTTTGTAAGGAAACAAGTTATTGAGTACTCTGGTTTCTGTTGGGTTTCTCCTGCCCTGTGATTTATGTCGCCCTAAATTCATTTGGTTTATGCATACTCTTTTGGGTTAAATTGTTCAAATGATGTTTACTATTGAATTTCTTTCCCATCTTTCTCTGTCCTTATTTTAGCATGAAACGGTGTAATTAACACCTTCAGATTGAAAAGATTGGCTAATGCATGTCTAATTTACCCTTTTGTGGCAGTTTCATTGAGACATTTTGTATTTGCTTTTACTCAATTTGCTGGTTTAAGTTGGATCAAACTCACATTTTCCACTATTTTCTCGTGCATTTTATCATGCTCAATCTCTTAACGCTTCTTGTGTTCCTTTCTTTTCGCTCCTGCTCTCTTTTTTTGAGCATAGTAAGCCTTTACCTGAGGTATTTTTTTGCTGTTTTTGTTGTCGTGCCGAAAGATATGAAAAGGAGGATATAAATCAAAAAGTCCATGCATTTGCAAAATGATGAGTGCTTGAGTGATTTGATATTACGATGGCTCGTTGATATTGTGTATAAAAATCAAAGGCAGAACAGATCCCTTCATGGAAATAAAAAATCACACCATTCTATGAACCGAACTATTACATGGCCATGTCTCAGTTGTGTCCCTTTGGCCTTAAAGTTGTAAATTTGAGAGTTTTTAAGTTGTTGAGTTGAGAGATAAGTGACTAACAAATAAAGATATAATATTACTAGTTTATATTTCTTTTATGGTTTCTGTGCAAAATACAACTCTCTCTTTGGGATTCTTTAACATGGTGCAATCAGTATATTGGAAATGAGTGCCGACTGTTAATCTCTTTTAGTTGGAAAATGATGAAATATGCTAATTGTGTTGATCTGATTTGCTAGACATTTTATTTTTCTTCTCACTCCTACTGGGTTAGTTTTGGATTTCTTGCCTTGTTATTTTGGACCTCTAATATAGTTGAGAATAAGTGCTTGTTGTGAAATTCATTGGTGTTCAACTCTTCTGGCATTTTGATCGACTGTTGTTGATTGATTTATTGGATTTTTAGCCCTTGCATTTCTTTTTCATATATTGTGAGCTTGACTAGAAATGCTCATCATTTTTTCAGGACCAGATTGGTAGCTGTTGCCACTCAGAAGTTTGTTGCTGAAGTTGCAGGAGATGCACTTCAGTATGTTCATTTTACCTGTGTTTTTGGTTGAATCTTTACTATCTAGCTTTTATTTTATTTTATTTTATTTTAAACCTTGAATTTCTGCTAACTATTCATGTGTCAGTTAAATTTAGAAATATTCTTCTGTTGAACTTGATCTGTAGTTTCCTAAAATGTATTGAACTTTTTGCAAATATGCATGTGAGAGGAGTTGAGGAATGTCTGAAGAACACTTGTTTCGTTATGCTTCATTTAAATGGTATGAAAGAAAGTGATAGATTGGAAAAAGACAAAAAAGAAGGAAGAGAATTAGAGTAGAAAGTGATGTTATTTGGATAAGTTGTTTGAAAGAGAGTAGAAGTAAGAGTAAAGTAAAATAATTTTATTTGTCATTAATAATTTTATTTATTAATTTTAATTATTTATTTATTTTTATAATAGATAAACGAAAAACAAAAATAAAACACTCACATAATGGTGGCCTGTAATGGATTATGTAAACAAATTACATTTCAAAGACCTATCTTTTTAGTAACATATTGGATTATGTGTTTATGTTGCTAAAATAAGCTAGGCACGGGTTGGAAGATAAGCCAGGCTGGCTTCCTCTCAAATGCCATGTCTTGAGAGAGGAAAGCTTTACGTGTGGGCTCCACAACTCAATCCTCTCATTTCTGTTCAAATACCTTGAAACAAACCGGGAGAATCACCGCACATTCACTCCCATCATCTCTAACAGTGTTTCAACAGATAGAAACTAGGCTTTACTGAGTGTTAAAGGCATATAGGAAGTGCACATGCACATGTATTTCAGTGGAATTCATTGCGCAGTTGCACTTAATTTTGTGATTTTATCCCTGCTCGTGTAAATGTCCATAAATGCAGAAGCCACAATGAGAGGACAAATGTTAGTCAAGGTTTGTTAACTTTTAGCGTATTTCAATGGAATTCTTTGCACAATTGCACTTAATTTTGTGATTTTATCCCTACTTACGTAAATGTAGAAACTACAATCAGAGGACAAATGTAAATAAAATGCTTAATATTGAGGTTGTTAACCAACTTTTAGCCCCCTACGACATAGCTTGTCCTAATTTGTTGGTACTATCTTTGTAGGAAGTACAGTACTTTCATAGTAAATAACGTTTGTTGGCATTCTTTTTTAGATTCATCATCATAAACAAAGGTGAATATAGAATATAAAAGTATTATTTATCAATTTAGATCTTTAATTATGTTGCTTATATTTTATTTCATTTTGATTTCGTATCTACACTCTCATATATATTTATGCAGAGTCCCAATGTCCTCTTATATTTTAGACACTAGCCCTGTCCAAGTGTCAATGTCTTCATAAGATATAACTGGCCAACTGTTTTTTTTAGTACTTTTTGTCTAAATTTTATTGATTTTCTTGGTTTTACCTATATAAAATCTCACAAATTTCTCCCTTCTTTATCATCCACGACTGCATTAGTATTTCTTTTTTGGCTAGTTATAAGCACACTGTTTATGAGTCGTTTAGTTGCCTAGTCTTTCTTTTACGTGTCCATACAGGATGATGAGTTGACTAGATGTTAACTGTAGGCACTGCAAAGCAAGACAAGCAACAATTCCAAAAGACAAAAGGGACAAGCAGCAGAAGGTTTTGGCAGCTCTTAACTGGTTTTGTCTATACATTCATTGTGTATGTGTAGTACTTACATTTCATTATCCATAACAGGATAAACGTTTGGTTTTGACGATGGAAGACCTATCAAAAGCATTGCGTGAGGTAAGAATAGTTCGCTATTTCTCCTCGTTGTAGGGGTATTGCAATCCATTATTTTATTATTGATGTTTACTCTTTCTATGCAAAACCATCTCTCCGCTCCTGGCTATATATATGAATAATTCAATCTCTTCCAGACAAGTCTGTGATACCCCCCATCACTCATCTTTTAAACCTCTGCTTTGCTAGCTTGCCCAGATCTTTTGTTACCCTGTTACTAGTTCAGATAGTGATTGTGGCTAATATTCAGTGGGATCGGAATAGTAGTATCATCACTGCTTTGAACATCATCATCGGCTATGACATCTTTCATTTTCTTATCTGAACTGAAAAATGAAGACCTTTTTGATTGGTTTTTTAGACTTCCGTGTTTCATTCCTTGTCTTACCCCAACTGGTCTAGTCTCTTCCTTTTAGTTATTTTTTAGGGGTTTCTTCACAAAGGGTTTGGGGCAATCAGTCTCAGACACATGCCATGGGTAAGCATGGTCAGCTCTCAGATCCCATTACCTCTGGGCCAAGAGACGCCGCAAACTGCAACTAATTGTGCTAACACACATGGGTGGTCCAGCCATGTTTTCAAGAAATGTTTTTAAGCTTCTATTTAGATCAATGTTATGGTTTTTATTGAGACATCTGATTAGAAGATAACATATAATTCATTTTTGCTAATTGTGCTGATATGTTATATTCCTTTACATTGAATCCACTTATTATCTTTTATGAACAGTATGGCGTGAATTTAAGGCATCAAGAATATTTTGCCGACAGCCCTTCTACTGGAATGGATCCTGCCAGTCGAGAAGAATGAGTGTTATCTTGATTATTTGTGTTCAGGCTTTTAAAGTTGCATGTGTAGTAAGTATTACTTTATACCAATGCTGAATTGAGTATAGTTTATTGATATTTTGCTAGTTCTCTAGTTTTATGTTATGTATGCTGACGTCATTGCAAAAGTCATTAAGGTTAAACACGTTCATGATAATATGTTACTTAACACACTAATTTATGATAATAATTTTTGTAAATACGGAAAAATTGTTATTTGATAATAGTATTTTATGTTAAACACAAATTATGCAATGAAAAAGGTGAAAATTTTAAGCAACACAATTTTACAAAAGTGCAGATTATTTGAAAAGGAGTGATTAAGTTATAAATAAAATACATAGTATTAAAATTGTCAATTATTGTTTGTCTGCTTTTGCGACACTGTTATCTAGTAAGAATAAATATGATTGCATTTTTTACCATTCTACATAGAAGCCGTTTATTGTGATCACATAATGTTGCCGTGTTATTTCATTTTGACATCACGGTTTCTGTGGCAATATTTCGTTACAGCTTGAAAAGTTCATTTTTTTCCCAAAATAAGTTCATTTAAAGATACATTAATAAACTTATTTTCACTTTAATTTTTAAACTAAACAAGTTTATTATTCATGTTTATTTGTGAACGTATATTTACTTTAATTTTTAAACGAAGTTTATTATATATTTGTTCTAACGTTTTTGGGTCAATTTCTTGACTTAATTTTTAAGTAATACGTGACTATTGAGTATATAAAAGAATAAACCTTCAGGTTAAGTTAACAAAAATCTGTTTTTAAATTTGTTTTTTCAAACGATGCATATTGTCTGTTTTTAAGTTTGAAATTGTATTACGATTTTGTATTTAAATTATCTTAACTTTGATTTTTAAGCAACCTGAAGTATTGGACAAACCAGAATAATTTTAAAAACTAAGAGCAAAATGCTTAACTTGAAACAACTCACATTTTTTTTTTTTTCAAGAAACCTCGAGAAAATCAGGTTTAAATTCAACTTTTTTTACATTGAATTCTCAACGTGAAAATTCCTCTTTTGGAAAAACTGAAAAAATCAAGTTGAAATCAGCTTATTGGGAACTGAATTATGGCTGGTTTATTGGGTATGTTAGAGAATTCAATTTCCGGAGGAGCCGAATTCTTAAATTATTCATTCCAGCCTTGGAAAACCGGCTGAAATTTGGTTCCTAAAACAGTCGAATTTTTTGAGAAAATGGAAAAAGGGAAAGAAAAATCTGGTGCTACTATCTATCATTGAGGATTAGACTCCTCGAAGATCAAATTCTCAACGTGTGAATAATATATAGGTCTAGTTTAGGAATTAAACTGAGAATAAGTTTACTTGGTTAATTTTTTTTAAGTGGGTATATTTTGAGAAAAATTTCTGAACACTTGTTCTTGGGCAATTTTATTGTCTTGTGAGTTTTGTGGGCGATTATTATTATTGTTCTCTTATGTTAAATGTGGATGATTATTTCGTTACGCACTCCATCACACACATACCATTTATGAGTTGGAAGTTCTAAACATCTTGGTGTTTGACTTGTTTCGATTGCATCTTTGGTTATGGGATCAATGATTTCTTAACTCGAGAGTCCCACGTACCCATATTTCTTTTTGCAACTGTTTAGATATTGATAGTTTGGTATAGGAATTTAACGTGGACCACTCTATCTATTGGATGCATTCAAATTTGGGTGACATGACAACTATGAGGATATTGTTTAATGAAATGTTTGTGAAATTTTCAGACTGTGTCGGGTTATACTAATATGGTACATAATATGGTACACTGTTTAGTTTTGAGAAGAAAAATGAGAGCAGGTATAAAAAAACAATACAGTACTTTAAATTGAGCTTAGAATAAAAAAAATGATTCAGGTAAGCCTTTGGAATTCATATTTTTATATACTTGGGAGTTAGCATTTTTGACTTTGAATTGAAAAATTTTATGATCTAAAAAGAATTAATATCAAATGATTTTGAAAACACTCATATTTTATTGTTAAATCGATATAGAGAGTCGTTCTTGGACTACCATTTTTGTTTATCTACTTTATGTAAATTTTGTTATGTGGTCTGGAGAGTTATAACATTTAAATTAGCTATTATAATGCTATTATACATTATTATGTGAGGTGTTGCAAATAATATTTTGTAGGGCATGAATGAGAATATGATGAAGAATTAAGAAGGTTTATATAGTTTATTATGAGTTTAATTATAAAGATAAGTTTTAGTCTCGTGTTCATAAAATAAGTAGTCATTGATTGACTATTAAGTTTTCATTGATAAGTGAATAAAGCTTTGTAATTTGTAAAAAGAAATTTTCTTTAGTTTTTTGTTGGAAAAAATATATTTTTATATTTAAACTGTTAATTTAAAGTGATGAATCTTTGTTAACCTATTAATATTTTTTTATTATGACATCTTTTTCATCACTTATATCCTTTTGTATTTTTTCATTTTTTATTAGACTGAGGTTATGAATGTTAAAAACGATTCATCCATCCTAATTAGACATTCATCATTGTAATATGCTATTATAGGTATTATGTGAGGGTATTGTCGATAATTATTTTGACTTTTTTAGAAATATTTTAGATGAGTTCCCTAAATGCATCTTTTGAAAACAATGGTTATTTTTTTAATATAGTAAATTCTATAGTCTCAATGTGATGTTACATTATAAAATTGCGCATAGTCTGTTTATGAAATATCATAAATTATGGTATTAAAAAGGTGGACTTTTTTCAAGTATTAGAATAAAATGTTTTTATAGAAACGTTGGTTCAAATGAAACAAAGTATACTGATGATTGTGTCACTTCACTTATTTAGGTAAGAAAAGTTTATTATGGAAGGGGTTGAATGAACTCTTAAACATTTGTTTGCAGCGGATAGAAACAAATTTAGTAGACTTTCTTAGTTAATAGTATAACAAATCGTTTGGCAGAAAAGTTTTTATAGAATCATCTAATAGATTGTTTAAAAAGAAGAATAAACTAAACAAGAAAATATGGGTAACAAGAAGAGTAATCAAAATATAAAAATTATCCTGATTTGTTCAAATTTTGATTACATGCAATCCTTTTAAACAAGTGTTTAAAAACTTTTACTAACTAACCCCCTTGATTATAATGAGTATTTTCACATTTTCAAGTTACCACAAGTATTCACACTTTTCTAGATTATACTTTCTTAACTTCTTCGTGAAATTAAAAATACTCTCAAATAGAGCACAAAGAAAGCTCAGAAAAAGATATAATTTCATAATGTGAAAAATTACAATGATTTAGTACTCAACATAAAATAACTTGATTAAACACTTTTTATAACTCTTATACTTTCAACAAGGTCACTTTATAGCTTTTGTTGTCTAACTTGCCTTGCTTTTTTCTTCACTTTCAATCCTTTTTATATAACTTTTCAAATTTGTTCTTTGATACTTTAATTGATTAAGTTTGGATTTTGCAATATCTTGGTATCTTCATTTTTTTTTAATAAATACTCAAAACGAAAAATTTGGATTTATAATCTTTCAATTTGATTTTGTTTTAAATCTTTTTAAGAAACTAATTTAAAAGTATTTGCAATATGAGTTAGGAAAAAATAAATTAAAGTCTTATCTAAATTTTATTACAAACTCGTGTCGTAGATGTTTACAAGATCTACTAAAGACTACATGTGCAAAATATTATTAGAACAATCAAATCATTCAATTAATGTAGATGTTTATAAGATCTACTAAAAACTACATGTGCAAAATATTATTAGAACAATCAAAATAAAAACCAAATCATTCAATTAATTCTTATCATCCAAACATCAAACATAAACTCTACATGATTATCAATTCGGTAGGTCATAAACGGTCTAAGTAATTCACATCTCAACAAATTATACAGGTCCTTCAACAAATTATGATATTAATTTGACACAAGTTAAACTCAATTACAAAATTAAAATTTATTATTCTTGAAATGATTTATTATTCTTGAGGACTCATGGGATAGAGTGGTTGAAATTGTTTAAAATAAAGAATTATTGTATATGTGATGTTTCGATTTATTTCTTTCAATTAAATATATAAGGAAGAGATTAATATATTAAAACATTGATAGAAATAAGTCATATGCAAACAAAACCGATTACATTTTGTATTTGAAGATTTCATGAATAAGATTCTTACATACTAAGAACAACTCGTTAGTTTTGCTAATACCAAAATTCACTTAGATCAATTTTCTATTTTCAAGTGTTTAGATACACATTAATGAGAGGCTTAAAAACGTTATGAGAAAGATAAGAGTTTTATAAAACTTCTAATGATCCTTTACGGATATTAAATACTACATCAATGAGAGGTTAAATTTTACTATAAAGTTGAGAATTTTATAAAACTTCTAATTATGATTTATGATGTGGATAGTGTATGATTTATGCTACTCTTACTAAAATCACTTATATATTTGTTAAATAATCTTACTTATGATATTCTCAAAACTCTTTATGAGATCCTTCAAAATGTTTGGATCAGTAATGAATATTAAACACACAAAACCTATAAACACAGAACAACAATAATAATAGTTGGGCATAATGTGATTAGTATATGATTAACATAGTTAGGTTTACAAAACTTACTACACCAATTCACTATATTTTAAGTTCTATTATTTTAGGTCAAATTCGATTAACTTGCTACTCTAAATTGAAATCATTACATCTTATCCGAGAACTCACAACTTCTTTTGTTATTTTAAAAGAAAATATTTATTATGCTTTTTTACACAATAAGTGTGATCGTTGTATTTCGAAATTTTTAAAGAGTATAACAAAAGACAACCACTTGTTTGTGTTTGTCAGAGCATTAAATCTATTTGTTATCCCTTGTTGCGTTAAAGTTATTTTCTGACTGTTGGTACATTAATTTCTTTAATGGGTATCATTTATTTACAACAATTTTTTTCAAATTTCAAACTCTATTAGGGTCTTTTTCGTTTGAGATAAACTCTTAGGCTTCTTTTCGTTCTCTCTCCAATTTTTTTATTTTTTATTTTCATTCTCCAGAAGTTCTTGTTATATCCTCATAGACTTGCATTAAATATTTAAGAATATTTAAGGAAAATGTTCTCACATACTTCGGAAAATGTTACTGTTTATTTTTTAATGATAATTTCAATTTTAAAATTACAAGACTTGTAAAGATGAATTTTTTGGATTATGCGTTCACATTTTATAGTTTCAACACAAAATAATAAATAAAGATTTTTAACTTTTTGGAGGTAATTATTATAATTAGAGTTTTAGGATTAACAGGTATTCTTATTTTGAAACATTTAACAGGTGGAGACTAATTATTATTTGGATATTTATCACCTAAAACTATTCTCGAGGATTTCTAATGTATAAATATTAAAATATAATTATCTTTACCCAAAAATGCATATAAATAAATAAAAAGTTAAGTGGGAAGGAGTTTATTCATTTTGTAAAAGTAAAAATTATTAAATTTTAAAAACTCGAAAGTACTTGCATTGTATCTGTCACACTGCGTTATAAATTTTGGACGTTGGAAGATGCAATTCTTGCATTGCATTGCATGCGCATAGTTGGACTTTATTCCTTCTAAAAAGATGATGGTGCCCGTGGGACACAAGTGGTTCTTTTTTTTTTTTTATCATTAAAAGAGAATACTATATAGAATCCAATATTTGAGATACGACCACTATTAAAAAAAATATATATCTCTAAAAAAATAAAGAGAATTTTTTCTCACCTATCCGTAAATGATATTGGAAACATTTAAAATTACATAATCTAAACGATGCAATCTAAAATTAAGAAATTATTTTAAATTGTATAATCTACTCAGACATATGTTGGATTATGCAATCCGTAAATCCATTTTAGATTGTACAATTGTGTAATTTAAATATATATTAATCTAAAATACATTTATACAGGTAATCTAGAGGTACATTTTGGATTAGATAATTCAAAACTTTTGTGAACTAGATATATATTTTGGATTATGTGATTCAAAAATTTAAAATATAATTTTGATCTAGAAATATATTATAGGTTCTATAATCCAAAATACAGTTTTGGATTACACAATTCCGAGATTTAGAAATATATTCATAATGTTTTTCAATTCACAATCCAAAAGTTTAAAACATGGAATTAATAGTTAATGCAAAAAAAAAAGCCTAATTATATTAATCTTAACTAAAATAGTAGATTTATTATTAATTATAATCTAAAAAAAATACTATAATTAAATCTTTCTAATGTGAATAAAATTATGTTTATCATGTAAGATTTATTATTTTAATTGTATTGCACTGCTGCTAAATAAAGGAGAAAAGAATACCAGAAGAGGTTGTGGTGGTCTTTTGTAATTATATCACAAAGAAACTAATAAAGAAAATTCAAGGAACAAGATGGGAACAAGACACTTCCATATCAAAATCAGGGCTTTGAATAAAAAAAATCAGATTGATCAATCAAAAAAGTAAAAAGAAAATGTTTTTCAATTGATAAAATTGAAATTCATAATATAATTATGAATGATTTCATAGTTTGCATATTCAAAAATATTATTTTGAATTGGATAATACTTCAAAGTAGTACTATACACGTTTTCTTTTAACTGTGTAATCTAGAATTTATGAATTTTTAACTGCATATTGTGTGAAAGATTAAATCTACTCATAATGGAAAAACTCAAATAATTAAATTAACTCTTGATTATTTAATCCAAAAATCTTTCAGGTAGGTTGCTCAGTTTGAAAGAAATTCAAAACTATTGAGGACATCTCTAATATTATTGGAATGCTTTAAAATAAAACACCACAAACTTCAACATCTAGAATATCTTCACCTCTCACAATAATCTTTTTCAGGTTCTAGAGCTTATATACAAAAGCTGTGAAAGGAATAGACAAGTGATTCATTGAAGACACAATGAAGTTTCATTGAGGGTTACAAAACACAAATGGTAAAATGCACATTTTAAGAAAATGGGTAGGACCCTCCTTGAGTCAATCTTTGTTCAATTTATAGGTCAATTATAACTTTGTCTCGTTGGTTTCCACTTTTACCGATACAAAGTGATTTTGCGAGTGTATCATTTGTTCAATTTAAAAGTTGAAGTGGAAGGTATCATGAATGGCCTTTTCAAAATGGTTGCACCTAATTGTGATTAAGGTCATTGACACTCATTATTGCCCATAATCAATCACTCCACAGTTTCAAAACCAATATCCAGTCGTACATTATTGTATCATACAATAGCTTTTAAGTTTTGGTAACACTTCCATTAATTCACAAAAAATACCATATAGATATGAGTTTTCTTTCTTATATATTACTCAACACGACACCACTTCAACCCAGAACCTTAAAGCATTAGGTTTATAGTTCTTCTTTCTTATATATTGCTCAACTTTCTCATTTTTATCTAATGTGAAACTAGACTCACACTTGAATATCTAACAAGTTGTTTCACAGAAAAATACAAGTACAAATTATTTCAATCCCAAGCTCGATGAGAGGGTATTTTGGAAATTTAGAGTTTTGTCACAATTTTATTTTTTAAAGACGTCTCAAAGAATGAAAAAATATATATATATATATTTAAACGAATCTTAGTCTCGACTCTTAAATAATACAGAACTATTAATTATACCGAAAGAGAAAATATAAAGTATCTAGTAGAAGAAAATTAGAAAAAGAAAAATAAAAAGTAAAAGATTGAGTTTCTAAGTATATTTTTCAAAATCACTTTCTTTTCCATCCAAATGCGTCCAAAACATGTTGTATGCTTCTTACCTACTTTCTATATATATTGAGTAACCAAAATTTTGATGACAATATGCTACATCTACTCATATCCCATTCATTACTATGTCTAACCCTAAATCTCATGATGGCATTCCCATTTTAGATCTTTCTCAGTCATTGCAGCCATCTTCCTTATTGTCTCTCTATAAAGCAAGCAAAGATTGGGGGTTTTTCTACATAATCAACCATGGAATCTCCAAAGATCTTTGCAGCCATATCCAATCACTGTCCAAACACCTCTTCAACCTTCCTTCTGATACCAAACTCAGACTTGGTCCTTTCTCATCTTTGAAATCTTACACCCCTCATTTCATTGCCTCTCCATTCTTTGAGAGCCTCCGAGTTGATGGACCCAACTTTTATGCTTCTGCTAATAGTTCTGCTGAAATTCTCTTTGACAAAAAGGACTTCAAATTCAGGTAATCAATGTGTGTGTGCATTGTTTCACATTAAGCTTTCACTTTTAACTATTTTGGTGTCTCTTTCTTTGCCTCCTTAATTTTATTTACATCACAATTAGATAACTTTTTCATAAACACTTCTCATAAAAAAAGTAAAATAAATCTGAATTTTTCTCATAACTAACACAGAAATTGAATGAAAGAGATTCTATAAAATGTAAGTACATACACTGATATATATAAGTTGATTTTAACTTACAAGACATATTTTATTTCTTCTTTTTTGTGTTTTAAACAGTGTGATGATGGAAGAATATTGTAGTAAGATGGAAGATTTGTCAAAGAGAATTATGAAGATTGTGTTGATGAGCATAGGGGAAGGCATTGAGAAGAAGTTTTATGATTCTGAGTTCAAGAAGTGCCAGGGCTACTTGAGAATAAACAATTACTCAGCCCCAGATGTTATGGAAGACCAAGTTGAGGGGCTTGGAATGCACACTGATATGAGTTGTATTACCATCTTATATCAAGATGAGATTGGAGGGCTTCAAGTGAGATCAAATGAGGGAGAGTGGATTGGTATAAGCCCTTCTGAGGGAACCCTAGTGGTGAACATAGGGGATATGTTGCAAGCATGGAGCAATGACAAACTAAGGTCTTCAGAACACAGAGTTCTTTTGAAGAATCATTTGAACAGGTTTTCTCTAGCCTTCTTTTGGTGCTTTGAAAATGACAAGGTCATTTTGGCACCAGATGAAGTTGTTGGAGAAGGAAACAAGAGAAAGTACAAGCCATTTGTGTGCTTGGATTATTTAAAGTTTAGAGAGAACAATGAAAAGGGAAGATTTGATAAGGTGGGTTTCACAGTCAAAGACTTTGCTGGGATCAAGGTTCAATAGTAATTTGCAGAAGTTAATATATGCAGTGTCATATCAGTAGTAGTAAGGTTAAAAATATGTCCCTTTTGTGTAATGTTTGGTTAATGGAAACTAAATTGCTAGTATAAACATTATTTGATAGAAACTAAAATTGTTACTGCAAATATCATGATCAACTATGTATACTAATCAAGATAGTTTAGTTAATTAATATAGAAAATTGATATATGCTAATGGTGTGTTGAATAGTGTAAACCCACCATGCTTACACTAATTACTTACTAATTAGTGTGAGATAATGGCTGTGACAATGGAAACCATATAAGGCCAACTATATGACAATTTTATAGTGGTTCTCCAGCATCAGTGTGAATCATGCAGATAATAATAAATGCTTGTTACATTTGACTGTGCTAGTACAATATATTTTATTCATATATGTACATTTAGTATACGTTTGAGTTTGGATTTTGCAGTGTTGTCCTTTTGAGAAGAAATTATGCAGTCTGAGGTTAAGAGGAGGTAGTTGTTTAAAACTATGTTTCAATTTTTTATACAAATATTTGAATATCAAAGTAAAATATAAATAAAATCGCATTATTTTTATACAAATAATATATGAAAATCACTGACAAAAAATTATTTGAATGTTATATACTCCTATATGTTATATAAAACTCAAGTTGGTACTGTATGGTCAGCCTGTACTTGGAAACTGCTATCAGAGAGCAGTAGGAACCCTACTTAATGCTAACATTATTTTATGTGTTCCACTTTTCCCAAAAAAAACAACATAACAACAAAATATCATATTAGCTTTTAAACAACGCATTTGTACAAACACGACAATATTTAAGTCAACTATTGGAATAGGTAATAAAAATAAAATTATTTTTAAATTTAATTTATATTATGTAAATATTTAGTGGAAGCTAATTATTTTATAGAAGTGTTTGTACTACTGTCCGAATCAATTTGAAAAGCTAATTTATATGTTATAATTGTTCAAATAGGAATCATAATCTAAACTAAAAGAAAACAAATCTTCCCTCTAAGAATTTTCTTATTTCATTTTTTATATAAATTTTGACATACTTTTCTTTTTTATTTATACTTTTTCACATTAGATTTATCTATGTGATTTACATTTATCTTTTCCATTCACAGTACGTACGTGTTTTATTTATATTCATCACTTTCATTTAAATTCATTTTCTTTATTCACACTTATCTTTTTTATCTACTATAATATTTTATATTTTTATTATATTTTATTTTTACTAAAAATGAATATACTATATCAGAATTTTTGTTAAACTACTATTATTAAAATCAATCACACTGATATTAATTAAATTAATATTAAAAATAAATTTTATTAAGCACTTAGTTAATATTAAAATAAATAAATTTTAAAATAAGAATACATTAACATTGACTCGGTTGATACCAAGGTGCTTTAATTAAAAATTAGTTTTGAATCAGCTTCAAAAACTCACATTAATAAATTAGTGTTAATAATTTTAAAGTTTGTGGATGTAGAACACAAATTCCATGTTGTTTACTACTTAGAGTGATTTTTTATTGTTAGCTTCGATTTTTTTACTAATGCTAAACCTTAATTCTCGTGTAGTGCAATATACGTGCTTCGTTGTATCCATTATTAGATAATCTGTGTGCAAAATCTGTGTGCTTAGTTTTGCATATCTTCCAAACTATATCTGTGTGCTTAGTTTTGTATATGTTCCAAACAATAAATAAATCTCACTCTCTCTCACACACACACATGTATAAGACTATACATTTGTTCTTAAAAATTAACTATAAGTTTTTTATGGATAGGTTTTCTTCCATTCTACAAAATTAAAAGTATCACAAAAGTCATTAAATTTATGTTTGCCCCTTGGAGAATTAAACCTGTTTTTGTGTATTCGAATATTTAAAATGACCTATGTTAGATGATGGAGTAATACTTAAAAACTAACTTTTCTATCAAGTCATATATTTGGGATATTTTATTTCAGTTATATAACTAATGATGTATATGTAGTCAAGTAAACAGTAAGAGAATTTTTATATCAGTTGTAAATTAATGTTAAAAGTGGATATATCATATTAGTTATTTTTTTTTAAACTTAATACTTGACTTAAATACATCAAAAGAAATATTCATTGATTGTAGTAATATGTAAAAAAATTATTTTTTTAATAGTAATATTTTGATTTATCGTGTATAATTGCAAATATTTATACAAAGTAATATAT
>Ga0209489_105193_pt1 | contig 23015 bp, 5 predicted proteins | sample SiratrowhiteBW_FD_187527 | JGI IMG/M metagenome (GOLD analysis project Ga0209489, IMG submission 187527) | Root nodule microbial communities of legume samples collected from California, USA - Siratro white BW (SPAdes) (version 2) | ecosystem: Host-associated > Plants > Roots > Nodule | place: USA...
AAAAAACAAAAAAAAAAAAAAAATTTTTTTTTTTTTTTTTACTCAAAAAGATGCATTGTGAAGTTAAATTCTTGTCAATCATGATATAATAGAATAAGAAATTATAAATTAAAATATAATAAAACAATATACACATAAAATAAAATAAAATGATATTATAATATAATACAAGTTATATTTAGATAATACACTTATTAAAATTATGTATAATATTTTAAAAATTGGATTTTAAAATTTATTTTTTTATATTTTTCTTTAAAAATATATTTATAATAAAAATATTATTTATAGTTTGATTAATATTATAATTTAAATTTAGATATAAATACTACACCTATATAGTAGAAGAGAACACTTGATCTACTAAATATAATCTAATTATCTTTTGACAAGAAAAACAACGAATTATTACAAAAGGACAAAAATGAACTCACATAAACATTTTTCATGGATATAATATTTTATGAATTGATATAAGATGTTATATTGGTAAAGTGAAATTTTTTTAAAATAAATTTATACAATATATTTTGTCAATATAACTGTTAAATTATGTAATATAATTTTAGTAACAGTGGTTCATAGACAATTCAGGCATTTAATCTAATAGTGCGGAATTACATATTTTAAACATTATATTAAATGTTAAATAAAATTGGAACAGTGAAAGAAAATGAAGAAAAAAATTGTGACTGATTTGAAGAGATTCATTGGTAGATTAGATTAGGATTATATGATAAAATTTAATATCTATAAAAAATTATTAAATTTGTCATCTTACTTTTGTACATGTTCATTGGTTAAACGAATTTGTATGTGATCTTATTTAATATAAGATATCCGAATTTAAAGAGAGGGTGTAAATTGTATAAGATTATATGATTGAATTTAAGCTTTAATTTGGGTTTGATATAGGATTAAAATGGACTACTATATATTAGAGGTATAAAGAAATAGAAAAGGATGTGAAATTATTACATAAAAAGTTCCAATAAAAATTTAAAGAAAAACAATAACTTTTGTCTTTTGCTTCTGCAAAAACAAAATTTTATATCATTCCTCAGAATCACATTCTTCTTTTATCTTTCTTCCTCACCTTTCAAAATTGTAGTTTGACTCTGCTTTACTCTTTATTTTTGGAGTGTTTCTTTTTCAATAAATACAATCTAGTTAGGAAGTATAGTGGAAAGAATGTTGAACTTTAAGTCAATTAAGAGGTTTGGTGTGCTTTGCTTCAGATTTATTCATCTTCTATCATATTTAAATAATTGAGCAAATAAATTAAAATTGCAAACATTGCACGTGATTATTGAGTAGGAAAGTTTACTTGTGATTTTGATGAAGTAAATCATTAAGTTATTGAATTTGCATGAAAACGAAAAGAAGATCCTTTTTTAAAGTTGAGTTAAGATCTTATGAAGATGTTATGTCTTATGGGATATATAGAACTATAATTATTCTAACTATACTTGAATTTTATTTTTTTTAATTGATATTATGAACGATTTATTGTTAAGATCTTGGAATACTAAGGTATTAATATAAGTATTTTAAGTTAATGATAAATTTTGGATTAATTTTATATCCGATATTTGTTTTTCATAAGACCTGACTTAGTTCATAGAGTTATGAATAACTTAGTGATGAAATATTTGTATTCAATCACGACCGAATCCTCAAAATTATGAAAAGTTCGATGATGATATTTGCATCACAAATTCTCTCACAGTGACGTAGTTGAGATAAAAAAAAAATGTGCAAAAGAAGCTTATTAATATAAATATTTGCATTATAAGCTATATCACCGAATTAACATAACAGTTGTAAATAAATATATTAACCTTCAATCATATATGAATTATCTTGATAGAATAACACAACTCTATATTTGTATTTAAATTCTACAAAATGTCATATAAGGGTTAGGAGATTTTTAGTATGAGATAAAAAAAATATGAAATATATATCTCTCTCTCATATATATATATATATAAAAGGTTGTATGAGATTAATTACCGATATTTATTTGGGAATTAAATTGAATTTTTTAATATAAAATTGAACAAAAGCTAAAAGGTTGTAAAAATATTGATTCCAGGGACGTTTGATTTTATGAGAAAAGAAGTAAGAATTTAATTATTTATTATTTTTTGTTATTTTACTCTATCATGTATCAATATAATTATTTTAAATTACTTTATGGATATTTTAATATACTTTTCTCTAAACTTGTATTTTGATTTGAAAAACCCATAAGTAAATCTATTTTAATATACCAACAAATTTTGTTTTAAAGTTTATGTTGTAATAAAAACCTTCGAAAAACTAATAAACTTAATGCAATTTTTTCTAAATAAGTATATTAGTAATTGTAATTTCTTCATATAATTATATCATATATGTATTATTGGCTTATTATATGTAATTATATATTTATAATATAAACATAATAAATTACTTATTTAAAAAACTATTTTTATAAGACTTTTTAATAAAGTATACATTCATCTTTCAAAAAAATTATAGTTTGACATTTCATGTATGTCAATATGTTTCGTAAGAAAGGTAATAAATATACAATTTTAATACACTATAATAAATTTAACACAATAATAATACAAATAATTTTTTATTTATATTTATGTAAAATGACTTTCCTTATCAGTTTTAAAGGTTTTTTTAATGATCTAAAACATAATATTTTTAATCAATACTGTTTTGATGAAGATGGAAAGAAAGAAAGAAAGTGAACGGTAGGTGTTTGCATTTGGTAAAAAAAGAGAGTATAAATAGATGATAAATGCATGGAAAGTCTTTATTTATTTAAATGAGTAGAAATAAGTTGACTTTTCTTTTTCATTAATGAAAATGTCTTTGTCTTTGATTTATGGATAGATCTATTCATATGGCATCTAAAAAATAGATTTTGTAAAAAAAAAATTAAATATATGTATATAGAATTTACAAATAAATAGTTAAATTAAAAAGGTAAATTCTGAAGGTGCTATAGTGAAATTATAAATACAACATCCAAACCACGTTACAATGCCACGTTTGCCTTCGGAAAAAACAAACATATCGCATCAAACCATTTATATCAGTTTTAGAAGAATTTAATGAAAAGGGCTCTACATTAATCCAAATGCAAATTTTAATAGTTAATAGTATATGAAGACTAGTTGTTTAGAAACAAATAAAAAAAAATCCTCTGTTAAAATAAAGAATGTTATAGTAACATATGAAATTATTTATTATAATTAATAAGTATCAGTTTTTAAATATTTTAATATTACAAAACAGACATTTAATTTATATTTTTAATATTTATTGACCATTTTAGTATATAAAGTTAACATCAATAATAGGTCATTGTTTCAAATAGACTTGGTTTCACTTTTCTTAATTAAAGTTTCGGATTAATGTTTTTCGAATGAAAAAAACAAAATAGTTATATTTAAAATGTTGAACGATTATAGTATAATTCGTTTTTTAATATATATCAGAAATAGTAGTCCTATTTTTTTAAAGATAAAAATAATAAATTTCTCAAATATGTTTGATATTTTTTAAATTAGTGATTACAATCTATTAAAAATTATAGTATAAAAAAAGATAACAATTCTTTTCATCTTTATGCGATTCAAAATTTATATGAAAAGGAATTTTTTTTCTATTACATATTAAATGTATTTTTCTGTTAATCTTTGTTCGTGTAAAAAATGATAAGTATAATAAAAATATTTTTTTTATCTTTACGCGATTGAAAATTTATATAAAAAGGTAATTTTTTCTATTATATATTAAATAATTTTATTGCTAATCTTTCTTCGCGTAAAAAGGATAAATAAATAAAATTTATACATAATGTCTTTTAAAAAATATGATATTTTTCAGCAAAAAATAATTATTATTTTGATTTTTTTTTTCATATTATAAAAATATAAAAGTTAGAAAAATAAATTGCATGTGATTATCTTATTTATAAAAATAAAAAATATATCACTTAATTGAAATATGTTCTTAAAATAATATAATTATCTTAATTTAAAATATTCTTTATTATCTTAATTATCTAACTTGATATTTTTCTGTTTTAGCGTTAAAATAATTAAAATTAATAATAATAATAATAGCTAATCAATAATTATATAAGGATGTGACAAGATCTAAAAGAAGCCAAAAAAGTTGACAAACACTAAAACTAGATAATATTTTTAAGGATTTAAAACATATTTAAGTAATTATTTTAGTTTTTAAAATTATTAATTGTAAAAAAGTTAATTAAGATAATTTCATTTTACACGTTTACAGGATAAAATAAAATAATATTGAAATATTAAAAATATATTACTAAATATTCTAAGTGAGCTTTGATATTTAATGTTAGTATTTAATGATGTGTTGGGTGGAAGATAAATAGAGAGGCAAAATAAAGAAGAGAGTAAAAAGAAGGAAATATTGATTATAAGGAAGAATAGAAGCATGACAAATCATTTAAAAAAGATAATTATGCGACATAACCTAGATTATATTTACAATATAATATATTGAGGTAACTCTGTCCTTGTTAACAGTTACCCTTTATTATTCCATCATCATCATTTTTTTTTATTTTTAAATAAATTATAGCGAACATAAAAATAATATCATGATTAATAATAAATAAGAATATTTTTAAACCGCGCAATAATCTTAAAAAAGTTACTTTTTACTTTATTTTTAATTATATAATCTATATATTTCTTACTCAATTTAATATTATTTATTTCTTTATCAATAACCTACTCTGTGTTTCTATTTTGTCTTATTTTTCATCTGGAAGAGACAAAATCACATATAGAAGATAACCGTGCACCGTAGAGTAATTACTGGTTTTATTGTAAAAATATTAATATTTAATTTATACGGGATGCATTCTCCTTGTTAATTTTTAACATTTTCAGTAAAAATATGTAGACACTTATGCGAAGTTTAGTTAATTTTTTAGTACTTCTTATTTTTCTATTGTTACACTACTTTTTTGATTGTTTGCAAAATTTTATACTGATAATACTTAATCATTTTAAAAATTACATCGTAGACCTTGTAAGAGAAACAATGGTCAACATTAAAAACAATGAATTACATGCAATTTCAATAAAATTTAGAAGGTATTTTTTTTTAATTTAATCAAACATTTTCTGTTACAATAATAATAGTATTATTAATTATTTTAGAAATTTAATTAATATACAATTTTGAAAAAACATATAGAACAAGCGTAGAGGTAGAAGTTTTATCCTCTCCACCAACAGAAATTATTATTGGTTACTTTTTAAGGCAACTATTATAAATTAATAAATGTACCATTAATTTAAAGTTATTATTAATATAGTTTTTAAATTAATTGTTATAAAAGTTAATAATTTATTATATATAAGTCCATCTCAACCTGCAAAATAAATCACTTTAAACATAGAAAAACTATGATGGTAGAGAAATATTTATTTTTGTGTTTAAGATTTTCAATCATGTCAATTACAGTTTATAATGATTTTTGATTAAATGATTTCTTCATTTTTTATATATATTATTTATTTTATAACATGTTAAGTGTAATTGTGATTTATCTCTTACTTGTAATTTTTTTTTTCTTAGAAGAACTATTAAATCATATAATAATTTCGTTTTATGTTAGTCATTTTGTTTTGTTATGCACATAGTTATGAAATCGAGAGAAGTCGCTTTTTGAATTTTATGATGAATGCAAGGCAGCATTTTAGTCAGATATTTTTTCTGTGGAAAACAACCTAAGTGAATCAGGCAACTGTGTTGTGTTTTGTTGTGTGTGTGTTTTAATACATAGGAATGAGCATGGTGAATTGGTGATGTTCTTTTCTTTTTTTTCCTCTGTGACCCATTCCATACCATATCATATCTATGTCTGTGTGTCCCTTCTCCCCTGAGAAAGTGTTGACACATTGTCTTAAACCAACCCACATGTGTAGGTGTTGTGTTTTGGTGTTGCTTGGATTTTGCATCACTTACCTTACCTTAACCTTAACCTTGACCTTAACCTTAACCTTAACCTTACCCCTTGTTTTGCATTTGGCATACTTTTAACTCCCCTCTCTTCCCTTTTTCACTCCTTTCTTGCATGCTTTAAACAGACACTCATACACCACTCTTTGCTCCACAACTAACCATTATTCCTACTCTCACAACTTCTTGCCATCATCATTCTCTGGTCAGTGTTGCTGCTCTTTCATCATGATAATGAATCTTCTCTTTGTTTTATTGCTTTTGTTTTCTCTTAACCCTGTGAATTCTTGCAGGCTTTGGCCCCCGAATCTCGAGAGTGTTGGTTGGTGATTCGATTGACTGGTGATGGGTCCTGTGAGAGGATTGAAGAAGAAAAGAAAGCCAGAGAAGAAGTATGACAGGAATGGTTCCGCTGCTTCTGGGTCACCCGAGGGAGAGGGTCCTGTAGATTGGTGGGATGACTTGTCAAAGAGGATGAATGGTAGATTTCTTTCTGTCTTTCATTGTGGTCAATCATTCCTTTCATGTTTGCTCTTCGTTGTTTATGTTTGCTGTTGCTTTTGCCAATGAATCGTGGCCTGCTATGTTGAATGCCTTGCTTTTCTTCTCTATTTTACGAAATAACAGTTCTGCTCCTTTTGTCATAGGAATTCTTTGCACACTGTGTATCTCAAATGCATTTTGGTATATGTGATAAGGATCCCTAATTTGACTTTCAAGTTGTTTGTCATTCTTATCGTGTTATATTGTCTTACCAATCAAGGAATGGTTAATCACATTATATAATAACAGCTTTGTGTATCATGTAGTACATTGTGGGTGTATGCGAGATTTCAAGCAAGAATGGTACTTTCTTCTTGGTGTTGGGCACAGCTTGTTTGTTTCCACATCTTGGTGTCCATCAGAAACAATAGGTTATAGCTTCTGCATAATTGACCCAATTTGACATTGTTTTTTCAGAATACACGTGTATTGAGTGTGTCCAAAACACACTCTGGTTTTGTCTGTGCTTTCAGTTTTATGTCAGTCAGGTGTCATACTAGACTTAATATTTTGTAACTTATTCATGCTACTTTTTTGTAGTTTGGTTTTCTAAACATGTGTAGCACATGTATCAGATATGTATTTGTTCCCTTTACCTTCTCATATAGGGTGCTTTACAACTTTTTTATTAATTTGAGCTTCAGATTTTCATTAATGCAAAAAGAAGGTTACTACTTCTGGCCTTGGTATGGATAACCTCTCACCCCTCATAAATATTTTGCAGGCAAATGGAAATGTTTCTATCAGTGTTAAGTTGTAGTTCATGCACAATATTCAGGGCATTGCTTTATTGCAGTTCTGTTCCATTCACTAGACTTCCTTCTTATAAAGAAGGGACCTGAATTTTGTTAACTGTGAACATGGTTTTTTAGAAATTCTATTAGAAAGTTGCAACAAATTAATTTAATTAACATAATACTTCAAATTCAGTGTTTTGTTTTGGTCCCTAAAGCTTTCTAGCTTGATCATTGTGTTATTTCTACTCAAGATTAACTAAAGACCTAATTATTGCAGCCCGATGCTTGCAGTTGGCATGCATAAACTATTATTAGATTCCCTGAGTGAAAGAAAGAAACTGCAGGAAAAGAAAAGGGGTTGTGAATTATGCAGTAAGAATAACAGAACAGACTTTATCTATATCATATCTCCCATTAGCATTAATGCTTCTCTGGACTGTTTCTTCAAAAGGGTTAATGATGCTTGATGCTATATCTTTGCTTTTGGTTTGCTTCTTAAAGATTTTTATTGGCTGCTAACTTCCTTAGCATTTGTTTGAAAACTAAATAAGGAGGAAAAGAAAATGAAAGGATGGAAAATAAGGAGAATCAAAATGAGGAAGAAAAAAAAAACCAACGTACCTTAGAGCCAGAATGCTCCTCCCTATGTGAAGGTATGGAAAGGACCATTTTGTTTAGTCTTACCTTTACATAAGCAAACATGCTAAAAATGAGGAAGAATGTAGAATTTTTTTTTATCATATATGCAGCTAAAGAAAAACAAAAAAGAGGTTTTGCAAAAGTATGTTTTGAAAAAAGTTCTTAGTTATTAGTTATCTCAAGGGATAGAAGGCAATTATCAATCAATATATGAAATGCGTCCCTAGACTTCATACAGATAATACTTTAAGTGGAGTGCATTTATATTTTAAATAGTAAGGTAATCTTGCACAAACATCTGTTGTTCATAAGCCAACAATGTCAGACTTATTTATGGTATAACTTTTGAAAGCTGAGCAGCAGATCATCTGCTTTTTGTTTCTAGTTTTACAGCCATGATCTGATTCGTTAGTTTCAAGATGTTGAGCTTTTTGTACTTTAGGTAGGTTTCTGTTTATTCTATACTTTAGATAAACAATCTTGTGGTTTGTAGGATTAGAACGTTATGTGCAATGGCGATCAATTTTTTTTATGAGAACGTATGCTAAGTAGGCATTGTAGTGTGAGATAAATCATTCTTGACAAGCTTGATATCTGTTTATAAATATAACACTGTCTACATTATGTTTATGATCTTTTTGTGTAACACTCTTAGATAAATTGTATCTGCTCGTATGTGTATAGTTTTGAAATGGTTCACCTTTCAGATGTATGATCATGTGGGGAATTTAATCAACCATCTGCTGTAACCAGCCCACATTCACTGAAACCCTTACTAAATTTTAAATAGAATTTCTTGAATTTGTTCAATCTACTGTGCTTGAGTATGTGACCAGCAGTATATTGACAAAGCTTGAATTTCTTTTTAACCAATGTTTATGTTTATGTTTGGTGAACTCATTTTGGTCTTTAATTGATTAATTTCTTAAATTGCAACATTTCAAAGAACATTGAGAAAACTATCAGTTTTGCAAGTAATTAGTTTTCATCTTGAACTGAACTTGTCAAAAGGTTTAAATACTTACAGAGACTTGCAGTATGACTTGCAGAGACTGTCTATTTTAAGTAAGACAGTTAACCTGAGGTTATAAATAAGCACGTCGGTGATGCCTGTAATTTCAGGCAAGCATAAAATCTTCTGGCCCCCATATTTTTTAGTGAAAAAGTGAAATAAGAATCAAACAAGAGTATGGGATAAAAAAGATGGTTAATACCATTTTATTTAGTTTGATTTACATTAAGCTTGTTTAATATGAATCAGGGTATTTCATTAAGTTTGGTGACATACACTCCGAGATCATTAATGATATGATCTTTTCATGTTGTTGCTTTGAGTTGATATACTTGTTAGTAGGCATCTATACAGTCCAGTTTGTTTCAGTACCCACAACTTTATATTTTACAATGACAGGTGAAATACTCTGTTCTAGAATTGCTAAACTTAAGGACATACATTATTTTCACATCCAATCTGTAATCTAATTAGTAATTTTAGTATAAATGTATTGCATTCTTGATGCAACTCAGGGATATTATTGTCCTACATCTCCATGATAATTTTGTTACTATGCATGTTTTTGTTAACTGTATTATCTTCACATTTTTGCATGAACCAGACGCAGTATATCTGTAGTTATTTCTATGTGATTTTTGTTTTCAACTGGAATGCATCAGTTTGTTATTGTGTGCACATATATATATATATACTAAAGTAAATTACTTCTATATTAGTCTATTGTTTAACTATACAATAAATAATCTACGTCCTTCTGACTTAGTTTAGTATGATAAATGTGGAACTGTTTATCTGGCCTATCTCTCAAAACATAATGTTTTAACATTTTCATATGGCTTTGTTGTGTTTCTGTCCCTCTTATCAAAGTAATCTCACTGATTTTTCAAACAAATTGAAGGATTGTGATTTTTCTCTCTTAGCATTGGATCTCTCCTATACTTGTCCTTTTGGAGATTGCTAAGGAAATTCGTCATAACCTAAAGCCTACATTATTAACGTTCAGTTCAGTGTATATAACTCATGTTAATTGGCAGGTCTTCAGCAGTCTCCTTCAAAAGGTTTGGATAACTTCCAGTCTGTTTTCAAAATCTCCAGAAAGACATTTGAGTACGTATGTTCTCTTGTTAAGGATGATATGATGACGAAATCTGCACATTTCGTGTTTACAAATGGCAAGCCATTGTCTTTATGTGAACAAGTAGCAGTGGCACTAAGAAGACTGGGGTCTGGAGAATCACTGGTCACAATTGGTGATTCATTTGGACTAAACCACTCAACGGTTTCACAAGTCACCTGGAGGTTTGTGGAATCCATGGAAGAAAGGGGTATTCACCACTTGCGATGGCCATCTACAGAAATAGAAATGGATGCAATCAAATCCAAATTTGAGAAAATAGGAGGTCTCCCCAATTGCTGTGGTGTAATTGATGCTACCCACATCACAATGTGTTTACCTGCATCTGAACCTTCCTGTAATGTGTGGCTAGATCACAAAAAGAATCATAGCATGGTCTTGCAAACAATAGTGGATCCTGACATGAAGTTCAGGGACATAGTCACTGGCTGGCCGGGTAAAATGGAGGACTGGTTGATATTTGAGAGTTCAAATTTCAACAAACTTTGTGAAAAGGGTGAGAGATTGAATGGAAGCAAATTACATCACTGTGGAGAATCAGAAATAAGAGAATATATAATTGGAGATTCAGGTTATCCTCTATTACCATATCTTGTTGTCCCTTATGAAGGGAAAGAACTTTCAGAACCAAAAGCACAGTTTAATGAGCAGCATTTGGCAACAAGGGTGGTGGCACAAAGAGCACTGACAAGGCTGAAGGAGATGTGGAGAATCATTCATGGAATGATGTGGAGACCAGACAAACACCGTCTACCAAGGATTATTCTGGTTTGCTGTGTTCTTCACAACATTGTTATTGACTTGAATGATGAAGTGCAAGATGAACTATCTTTGTCTCGTGATCATGACTCAGGTTACCATCAATTGGTTTGTGGAGCTGTTGATGAGAAGGGAGTTGCACTAAGAGACAGTTTGTCTCAATACGTGAGTCGAAGGTTGTCTTCATAAATTTTGTCTTTGACTTGCTTTGGTTGCTCCATGAATTTACTAAATAATTGTAGTTTATAAGAAAACATATCTTATGGTATAGTGGTACCTTCCCAATTTCTAGACTGCAAATAACTTGATGGTGCATAACAGAGTGATATTGCAGGGTTATTTAAGATGAGTGAGTGGTAAATTCAAATCTACATTCCTTCTCTGGACATAGTTATTTTTAATGGAATAAGGGGAGATGATGATTACTGTTGAAAACTGTTATGATCATTTTCATGCAAAAGTTTTTAATCCTGTAACAAGCTAACAAAAATGTCAAACTCTTTTCAAATTGCGAGTACTTATGATTATATCACTGTAAGAAAACAACTTTAAATTAAATGTAAATCATTATTCATAAATAAAACTATGCAATTTGGAAGAGCTTCTACAAACTTGGTAGAGATTGTAAAAATTGACATCTAAGTTTTTTTGATTTAATTTATTAAGTTTGTTGCTGAAATTTAGTTATATAATTTATTTCAAGAAGTGTCCTAAGTAAATTTATAATACATATACAATAGTATAATAATATCACACTGAAAATAAATCTTGGATTCAAAAGTATCGTAATGATTTAATATTTATATTCAGAGTTCAGATTAACTTCTATTAATACTTACTCCGTTGCTCTCTTGCATGATACAGTTATTATATCTACACACAAATCAATGTTTATTGATAAACATAAAAAATAATGTACAAATATCATTATGTCATATTGACTTATAAAAAATATTAATATTATACTATAATTTATAAATTTATAAATAATATCATCATTATTATTATAAAATTCGAGGAACCCAATGTTTTAAATTATGTTAGGCTTACATAAGTTTTTAGGTTATTAATAATATATAATTAATTTTTACTTTAATTTTTTTTAAAATGTTTTGAAAAAATAAAATTTTGATTTTATATTTTATTAAATGAAAGGTGAGAAAAATACATAATTTTAAATAAAAATGTGCTCCAACTAATATTTAAGTAACTATAAAATTTTCATATCGATAAAAAAAAAAAAACTTCTATTTTTTAATCACCTAATCTTAAAAAATTTGACATTTTTTCCACTTAGTATAAAAATTAGTCTTTTGATTATTTGTCTTTTTCTGAATGCATAACATTAATTCACACACACATATATATATATATATATATATATATATTAATCTAAATAAATATACACGCTATATGAAATTTTACTTTCTCAATATATGCATTTTTATTTTGGGTATTCAATTATTTCTTTAGAAATTATTTATAAAATTTTATTTTGAATTTTCAAAAATATTTATCGATATTTTGTTTCTATTATTATGATAATATTTTTAATTTATTCATAAATTTTTTCTAGATTTATTTTTATCACTCAACTTATTTTTATTCTAGCAATCAATAAATTTTCTATCATAAGATGTAATGCATATCATGTTCTATATTTTGTGAAAAAAATATTAGATACTTAAAATAAAAATTGATAATATATTAAGACTTGAAAGTTATTAAATATAATAATAAACTAAAAAAATTATAGAACTTTAATCTGCCTTTATGCTTACTTATACAATGATGTGGTAAGTGATCTAATAAAGACAAAGTGTAAATAAAATTGATTTGAATTCAAATAAATAAAGAAAAAAAAATAAAAATATATTGATTTTAATAATATTTTATTTTATTTTTTATTATGTTATTTATTCATTTATTATATTTAAAGAAAAAATGGAAAAAAACATATTTTATTTTAATAATTGATTATACCTTAAGTCATAATCATTATAATTTCATTCTTATCATGAATGATAGAAAGAAACACAACATAATCAGTTATGTTCTCTTACATTGATCTCAACTCAACATTTTTCTTTCTTTGTCACCTTGTGTGGTAAGATACAAAGTAAGCCTTAAAGTAATCTTATCATTATATTACTTTGGTATCCTTTCCACAAGATTTTTTTTTCTTTAAAATGTCAAGAACTTTCAACCAGTGATAGTCACTATGTGTTGTTGTTTGTTATGAAAACATCATTGTGTTAAAACCGTACGAAAGCCAAAAAATGAACAAAAAAAAACTTATGAAAACAAAAGTATGTATATATTAATTTTTGTGTGCAGAAAAAGAAAGTAAGAACACACATATTATATATATATACAAAACAGTAAAACTTAACAAAAAATTGTTCAAAAACAGTAGTTCTCAGAATACCTATTGATGATATGCATATGATATATTCATGTGATGATGTCATGCTTTCATGAAGATATTAATTTGATGAAGAAACTAAAGAGTCTCTCTCAAGGTTAGAGTGTGTATGCTTAACATTGTAAGTATGGAAACAAGGGTTTTAAAACTTATATAATGGAGAGGTTCAGTGAAGACTTGACCTGATTATTTAGAAGTTTTTATAGGAAGAAGATGAAGAAGCTTTGCACTGCAATTTTTCAAGGACTACCTCAGTTGATTTTGATGTGTTTAGTTTATTCATGAAAATTTGGATTCAGGATAATATATTTATTGTTTGATTATTGCAGCACAAAATTGTCCAAGAAAACACATCTTGCTTCATTCATGCACAAGTCTTAAAGAAATATTTACTGTTGTGAATGAGTCTAATCAATTAAAATCCAAATTGCTTCTATGAGAAATAAAAAATAAAATGTGAGTAAAACAACTAAAAAATAAAATCTATAATATTTTAAAAACAGATTTGTAAGCAAATAATATAAAAAGATAAGATGAAACAAAGTCTACAATAAAATGAAAACAAAATTAAAAAAAATTATAAAGTCAAAAGATGAGAATATGTGAACAATATTTAAACCCTAATATAATTCTGAGACCTTTGACACAGACAAATATATAAAAACATACATGTTTCAAGGGAAAAGAATCAAATTCTATACTGAGAGATGTTATATAATAAAGCATTATAAACTTTTTTATTTTCTTCTTTGTACTTCTTTCATTTTACCACTATATGAAAGGTTAAATAAAATTAATTCTCTTACAATTTGATAAGGAATTCTAATGTTTTGACAATTAAGATTTTGTTATTCACTATTTGTAGTAAACTTCATTAGACCACGTAATCTTTTTGAATTTTAAAATTTTTGTTATTTGAATTAATTTTTGAATGCTGTTGTTTAGTTGAAATTTTGTTTAGTGTATATTTAAAAAATCTATTGTTTATCGAATTCAAGAGAAGAAAGACTTAAAAAAAAAACTTAAAGATAAACACTTTAAAACAAATAAAATTTTATATGGATTAGTAAACACATGTGTCATTAATTAAATTTTATTTGATTAATAGACACATATTTGATTAATTCAATTTATTTATAAACTGAATGAAGTTGGTTAAAAAGTCAATGATAAATATTTTATACTATTTAAAAGATTCTAAATATTAAAATAACCAAACAACTTAACTATACTTAACAAAACTTAATGTATATTATTTCTTAAGCTTCACTAAAATTCTAGACATAACATACACCAACCAAACCAAACTTACTTAATAAATAAAATCTTAACATTAACTAATGTCTAACCAATAATATATATATATATATATATATATATATATATATATATATATATATATATATAACTAGAATGTATACTTCATAAAAGAGAGAGAATTCTTGGCAGAAGAGAGGAGAGGGAGAGGACTTCTAATTAAAAACAATATATTTATAAAACATTTTCTTTTATTTATTTATAAAAGGTGCTGATTTTGATGAAAGGTCATTGACAACTGATATAGCATATTTTCTTTTTGATATATTCCTGCCAGCTTAGAATATAAAAATTTTATAATTTTCCTTTATTACTGTAATGTGTTAATGAACAATAAAATAGAGTTTCTCTCCATTTATGTAATAACACGGAAAGATTGATCTTTTTAGTGACTCTCACCTTTTATTTGTATATATTTTGCAAAATTCTAATAAAAATGATTTTTTTCTTCTTTCCTTTTCTTTCACGATTTTGTTTTCTAGAGATGAGAAAAGAAGAGCTAAGAGCGTGAAATATGATTGTAGAAAAAAGGAAGAGCTAAAATAAGAGCGTAGAAAACTATCGTTAAAAAAGACCCTCTAGCTCTTTGATGTGGTACCGATAAGTATCCATGAGTGTTCGATGTGGTACCGGTTCTAAAATGTAATTACATACTTCAGTAAATTAACTAAAAAAAAAAAAAAAAAACTACATATTTACAAATCTCAGAAATGTTTAATCAATCCATCTGTAAGTCCGATATTATTAAAATTAGATTTGAAAAAAGAAAAACCTTTGGTTCAGACATAAAGGGGTGCAGAAAGATGTGATATCTTCGGAAAAAAGTTGTTGATACAACATATCAAGATGCAAGAACTGTACTCATTACACAAGTTGCTTCCACGAGCAATCCAAAAACAACATTATGGGTACAAACTAGGTGGAAATTGAATAATGTCTGCATATATATAATTTAAGATAAACAACAACATCAACAACATGTACTCCAATGTTGTTACTCCAAGGTGTCTGCACATTCTCACCATGATCTGCAAGGCGGAATGAGAAGCAACTAGTGACTTTCTGTACTTTTGGAAACCTTTAATCATATGAACTCATATGAAAGAAGTATTAATTTATTTAAAACTTACCTCAGTTTTTAGGTTCCATTAAATCCATCACGATTGATGGATTGTTTAAATGCATGTGACCACCTGTGCCTTTCAGATTCCGGCACAGGAAGACCATCAATCCGAGGATTCCAGTTTCCCGAGGGACCAGACAAAAGCCAACTCACTTTTGTTGGTGGTGGTGTAGATAGGTTATTCACGGCACTGCTCTCTGGGTTGTTGATTTTGTTCTGATAATCCAGCTTCACAGATTTATTCAGAAAACATTGAATCAGTTATACATGATCGTTTTTATCACTATAAAGTCTTTGTAGTTTTGAAACTCACCCCAGATGGAATAGAGTGTCTCCATGACCTTGGAGTAATCTCTTCTTCTGCTACTGGAGAGGGTCTATAGACAGATTGTTCCGTATTTCTTGAATCACCAACAGATTGTTCCGTATTTCTTGAATCACGAACTCTTTTTTCTCCAGCTCGTGATTTCGCAGACGACTGAAAAGGCAGCATACAAATTAAATTTAGTAGTGACAAACCATGCATATATATGTCGAAACCACCACACTACTAATTGTGAAACCAAAAATAACTTGTTATTTGGTTTTTCACCTTGGATTTTGCTCTACTTGTATTTCCTTCTTGTGAGAAATAAGCTCTCGAGGAACTTGATTGCTGTCCTACTCCAGACTCAGCAAGATTCTGCAGAAAATATAGCTTTAGATCAAAACAGTAATTAAGAGAACTTTAAGCCACACTAGTCTGGCTCATATACAGCCTTACACCTCCACAAGTTCTTTACATATTTTTAGGTACAGTGGAGGAGCAAGCAACAGCATGGGATAATGGGACAGGTGCAAACTCTATCAAAAGTTAAAATTGCCAAAAACAGTATGTTGTAGCTTCAAATCAATAGCAGCAAGGAACAATTAGAAGTTAAAATTGCCAAAAGGGAACTGTGAAGAAAAAAAAATTCTCTAAAAGACAAAAATAGGATGAAATGTTTTTTAAGAGATCATAATTAGAAATCTAGGGCATTTTTCATGAGTGGGAGGTTAGTTTAGCCGTACAACAACAATATCAAGAACTTCAACAAAAGGCTTATTCCACTAAATGAGATCGGTTACATGAACCACACAACTTCATTCATTTGACTTGATTGAAGACCAAACCTTCAGATATAGGATTGTTTAACCCATCACAGGAAACCATTAATGTGAAATATTTACTTAGTAAATCAAAGGAAAGTAAATTGAGAAAACAATTACAAATTGTTAAATAAGATTATATTTAATCCAGATCTACAAACATAAACCTTATGTAGTGAAGAACTTGATAATTAGGCTAATAAGAGGTTAGACTGTAAATCACAGTTGTGTCTAACATCCAGCCCATTTGACACTCATACTCCTGCATCAACCCAAAAAGATAGGAAAGAGTGAAACATTCACACTCGTGTGAGGTAACCAAACTGGGGGATGATACAAAAAGAGGGGAAAATTTCCACTGCTAGTGGGACTCTCATTTCTCAGATCTATTCAAAATATATATTCAGACTGAATGTAATTTTCATTATATGTATTACAGCAAAAACTTCACCAAGTATACATATTTGAATCTATCCCATACAATATTGTATGGTAAAATAGAAATGTCATGTAAGTCCAGCTTCTTTACAGGAATTTCTCCACGATAATCAATCATTGGTTTGTCTGAAACAACTGCATTCCATAGTGAGTTACTTTTTATATAAACAAAAATATACAAAATATAATATTAGAACTCACATTGTTAGCCTTTTTTGACTTTCTTTTAGTAATATCTTTTGCTCCTGCTAGATATTTCTGAACAGTCGACAAAGATCGGAACTGCTTCCTGGTGTGCGGTTCGTAATAATACTAAACAAACAAAATAACAAATAAAAAACATTAAAAATCAAATCCTTGAAAAAAAAAATGAAAGGATACCAATTCTAAATATCAGAAATGTTTGGTGAAGAAATGAAGCACATATTAGCCAAAGAAAACAACTAGTTCTACACAAGATGGAAGGGGAAAACTTCAGATTAACTCCCAATCTAGGGTCAAAAACTAATTTTTCATATACTAATTAATCGACATCTTCTAACAGCACAAAAATGTTTTCATGAAACTCTGAGCAAACAGCAATGATTTTGTAACATCCACAACACAGGTGTCAGTGTCTCAGATGATAACACCACATGCAGTTGTAATGGTGAAAAAAAAAATTCAAAAATCCTTTTTGAACTGTTCCATTTCTCTTTAGATGCGGTGGTTTGAGGAGATGCAAAACTTAATGGGTTCATAGAGTCACATAATGTACATGCATGCATGAATAAGCAAAATAGATGAGAAATATACCCTATCAACATGCGAAGGCTTCGTGCGACGGGGTCTTTCCTCTATAATCCAACCGTCAGGAAGATTAAACTGCGACGAACTACCTTCCTGTGAAGAGCTGGGTTTGCAAAAATGTCCTGAGTTTTGAGCAGTGTTGACAAAGTCTTGCGTCTGATCTTGAGATGAAGTTTGCATTAGAAGAGAGGGTTCCCCAGCCATGGTAAGGTACTGCCTATGCTTTGGTAAGGGTAAGACGAAGAGTTTATGAGACTGCATTTTTCATCTGCGGCTGGTCTCTTTTTATACCTCAAAACCAAACATAATGCCTATGATTTTCCGAAACTATCCATACCCTTCTCACCTTTTTACAATACTGTGTTTCTTGTCGTTTGTCATTTGCCACAGTAATTAATAATCTATGGGGTTAGGTTGAATTCTAAAGAAAAAAAACTTCTTAATTAATTAATTTTGTTTTCTGAGCAAGATTTATTATGCTACGAAAAAAAAAAAAGTAACAGGGACACTGTGTCGCCATATTAATGGAAAACAAAAGCGGTGATACTAAAAACTGTGTACATGGCACACAGGTTTAAGACTCTGCATGCAGTCACAGCAGAAGTTTAATTCATTCTCCTATTTATGCTGGATGGAGTTAGAAAATAAAAATGCTTATAGGAGCATATTAATAAATGGATTCATTCTACTGTTTACTTGGTTGATTTAAGTTGATTTCATGATAAATTAAATTGATCTATGTACTTAGTTAAAAAAATTAAAACAACCTTTTAATTTTGAAAAAGTATTAATTTAGAAAGTTGTCACCTATTATATATTATATGAAAATATACAATTTATATAAGTATAATATATATATATGTATATATATATATATAAAAGAATGAAAATAGTCCCATAATTGTTAAGTCGTCTGAATACTTCTATCCTAATGAAATGTACGTATTACTACCAAAAAGTGTGTAGAGTGCACACAGCTTATAGAATATAACTCAAAAGAAGTGAAAGACAAATAACATTAAAAATTATAAAAAGATATTTTTATGATAAAATTAACCAAAATTTAAATTCCTAAAATTTATCTGTTCTTCTTAAACAAATTTTATAATAAATTATTTACAATGTTATTTTATATAAATATTATTTTTATATATTATTTATATAATTATTTAGTTGAAGTAATTTGATATTTCACCTCTGACCATTGGATCTAAAAACACAAATCCCTAAGAAAGCTTAGGAAATAAGATGAGAATGTATCGGATAAGAAGATATATTCATCAATTCATCAAATCGTGTAAAATTATACACTTTGATTTCTATAAATAACCTTAAAAACACAGTTTTTAAGCAGATATTAACACTGATCTGATATTTGTATAGAACTTTGACATCAAATTATCTTTTATAACTAAATACTCATCCTCTCGACTAAGGTTGCTACATTCAGAAAACTGATCTCACTAAATAGAAGATTTAGGTCATTAAAGAAGAGAAGAAGAAAAAAACTTGTAAAGACTGAGAAGATCCTTCCATGTCCTGATAAAAGCACAAATAAAAAGTGTAAATTAAAGAAATAAAAAATTAATTTATATTTCTCATAAGTAAAATATTAAATATTTATTGTCCATATTTTTTCTCTTTCTTTCCATACATATCCTACAAGAATTCACGCGCAAAAGTATGGACTGTCGCACCGCGATATTTGTCTGATTAAATCGGTGCACAGTGTCTTATGTTAGAATGTCACTATTGCCTTCTCATGTGTCTCATGCCCAACATTCAATCTAATTTATATTGCAAAATCATTTTTTGGACACTCTAAAATGTATAACATCTATAACTAATTATAATAAATAATATAAAATGATATTATAACTATTTATATACTATAAATTAATTTTAAATAGATATTTTAAATAAATTTTATTATTGTAGTTACTGTCTTAAAAAAAATAGTAATAAAACGTTTGTATGCATGTGTTATTTTATATGATAGTCACAAGTTTAGTTATTATAGAAAAAATGTTATCATCCATTTTTTCATTCATTATAATTTCATAGTGCTGCTCTTTTTTTTAGATGCTTACATTTACCTGACCTGATAAAACTCATAAAATTAAGATAAACAATCCATTTAAGATAGAGATGCTATAATATGTATGGATAAAAATAGAAGAAAAAAAATTAATAAATATGAAAAAGAAGATACAGATAATGATGTTCCATGAAATTAACAATTCTAATAACCCACTATTTTTTTTATTATAGAAGTAGATAACAGTGTTGGTAATTTTGATTTTGGGAATGGATGATATCATTGTTATGTTAAATAGGTGTGACTTCTATTTTAATTTTTCTAGTCCCCTAATGTGTAATTCTGACTTTTAATTATAATAATAATAATAAATAATAGTATTTAGTTTAGAATATTTTTTTATTTAAAATAATTTTTAAATTAAAAATAAAAAATGCAATTAAATTTATTTATTTTTAAATGGTTGCAAGGTATTTAAAAAAAGTGTATTGATATAACTGTTCAATACATAATTAATGCTTATAAGGTGGATAGAGTGAAAAATTCATTGTTTTATTTTGAGCATATCTAATGATTTTAAGTCATGTATAGAAGATTTCAATATGCAAGTCAGATGACATTTCTAAAAGAAACACATCTCACTCATATGTTTCCTGTCAAAACCACTCTTAAAAAGAACTAAATTGTGTGGTTTATTGAACCAAATATAAAAGCAAAGTACATGTAACTAGCTTGAAGAAATAACTAATTGCTTAAGTAAAATAAATTACCTGTAAACATGTCATGTGCAAAATTATGTTTGACAAAAAAAATTGAATTGGATATTAACAAATTAGGGATCCAAGAATCACCCATCAGTGGTATGAATGTAAGATTTGTCCAAACTCTTCTAATATCATTTACTAGAACATATTTATTTACATAGTGAAAAAAAAGATATGCTTTATTATTTTTAGTTTTATTTTATTTAAAATTGTTATTAACCTCCTTTCATATCTATCTTAATCTGTAATAATAACTAAATATTCATACTACTACAATGAATAAAAAAGTTTAAACTAAGTAAAAAAGTTTATATGCCCAAATGAGAATGAATTTCATATAGTGGTAATTGTTCATTAATAATTAATATCATACATTGCAATATTTTTTTAGTGTAAAATTATTTCTACATACCAAATTTAAATTTTTTTGAAACAAAAGAAAAATTAAATATAATTACTAAATTAGCAAAAGTTATATATCAAATTAAAAGAAATTCATGCGGGTATGAAATTTTGAATTTATGATTTTTTTAATAGTTTTTTATTTTCAGTTTCAGAAGTATCTTTTATGTAAAAACTGTTCTTTTAAGGAAAGTTAATTATCTCACAGTACTTTCCCAATAGACTCATTAAAAAACTAATTCTTCTTTAGATAAAAAGTAAAATTTGGAGCCCACAACTTTTTTCCGAACAAGATTTTATTATGCTAAATAATTTAGAAGAGTCATTACAGACAAACAAATTAATAATAGGACCACCACTGTGTCAGGATAGTATTAGAAAACAAAAACACAGAAACAGAACACACAAATTAAGACTCTGCATGCAGGACACAGTAGAATGGCATACTTGAACAGTTCTTACAATTAAGGCTCTGCATGCAGCAGGGCACAGTAGAAGAAGTTCACATGTACACTTCATCAGTTAAGACAACTTTAAAAATATCACAGTTCTTACTAATATAATAGATGTTTGTAATTGACATATCTTGAAGAGTTCTTCGGAATGATTAATTATTTGAGATGTTTAAATTTTGCAAAAAGATAACTTATTAATTAATAATTTTTTAAAAAAACATTATAATATTATTGTTCTCTTGTGTTTTTTAATATTCTTTTCTACTTTAAAAGTTGATAATGATGTTCATAATTAAAATTAACAATTTTACTAACTGAAACAAAAACTAGAAACTGTGTACATGACTCTACATGCAGGCACAGTAGAAGAAGTTTATACTGGATAGAAAATAGTTTCATCCTACTGTTTATTTGGTTTATTTAAGTTGAATTCATGATAAATTAAATTGATTTATATACTTAGTTAAAAAATAAAAACAATTATTTAATTTTGAAAAAATATTAATTTAAAAAATTGTCATCTATTATATATTATATGAAAAAATACAATTTATAAAAATATAACATATATATATATATATATATATATATAAAAAAATAAAATATATACATATAATTAGGTTAAGCCGTCCGAATACTCGTAATAAAATGTATGTATTAACGGGAGAATACAACACAAAAAGTGTGTACAGTGCACACAGCTTCTAGAATAAAAAAAAAAAACCCTGTACAGTATACACAAATTAACACCTTAAATAATTATTCAATGTATCATCAAAGACAAACAACATTAAAAGTTATAAAAGATATATTTTTATGATAAAATTAACTAAAATTTAAATTCTTAAAATTAATCTTTCTTCTTAAGAAAATTTTATAATAAATTATTTACAGTATTATTTTATATAAATATTATTTTTAAATATTATTCATATAAATCATTTAGAGAAAACTTATAATAATAGGTTTTAAAGAACTTTTATATAAGAAAGATGTTAAATAGTTGACATAATAATAAAAATAACTTTTACATGAGTTCAATTATTATTTTATCAAAATTAAATATTTGTAAGATCTTTTATTAGTTATAAGTATTTTGATCCACTTGCTGTTTGATAATTGTAACTATGAGTATATGATATATGTATGGGTTGGATTCAGGGCCTTGGAAATTTGAAGACTAAGTAAGGAGTGTACATAGTATTTTGAGGGATAGTAAGAAAATACTCCTTCTCTCGTGTATCTTAATACCACCAAACCCCATCCTTACTTTTTTTTTTTTTTTTC
>Ga0209489_105194_pt1 | contig 23010 bp, 13 predicted proteins | sample SiratrowhiteBW_FD_187527 | JGI IMG/M metagenome (GOLD analysis project Ga0209489, IMG submission 187527) | Root nodule microbial communities of legume samples collected from California, USA - Siratro white BW (SPAdes) (version 2) | ecosystem: Host-associated > Plants > Roots > Nodule | place...
TATATATATATATATATATATATATATATATATATATATATATATATATATATATTAAAAGAATTGGTTAACGGTAATCATAAAAGTATTTTTTTTAATTAAATTTGGTTATATTTTTTTTTTAAACAGCGAAAAATAATTTGGTTGTACTTAAGATTGTGGTATTTAAAGGATTAGGGTATAAGGTATTGGATGTAAGATATGCTAATATATTATTATGTGTATTAAAATGATTGCATGAATACGTTAGATGTTAGATTACTGTAAGTAGTGGTTATATATATGATTGAATTAATATTTTACGTTAAAAATACAATTTTTAAAAATAAATAATAATATCCATGTAATTAACTTAGTTATAAAAAAAATAATTTACATTTATTAAAAAGTCTCTTTCATATCATACATAACTTAATTTAATACTTATTAATTAGAAGATTATAGTTTATATTTTTTTTATTTATAAACAATACATCAATGTTAGATAAGAACATTAATAATACGTTATAAGAAAAAAATAAATATAATTTATAATAATTTAGAGTTATTTATTTTGTAATAATAGCTAATAATTTAATTGATAAACGATTGGATTTATTTTCTATATTATAAAAAAATTCAGTTTAACATATTGATTAAATAACAAATTGTTTGACATTTAAGTATATATTTAGAAAGTTGTGTTAGAAGAAAAAATTTATGGTAATCGTCTATATTACTATAATTTCATTGTTTTATTTTATTATAAGCAAAAACTTTATATAATATATTAATTTCATTATTTTATTCATCATAATGTAAAAACTTTATTAATCATGATACATGTTTTAAGAATTTCTTAGTACCACGTTAAAATGAAATAAGAAATAATATTGAAAAATATCTTTATATAAACTATGAATTTTATTATTTTATTTATTGTAATGCAAAAGCTTTATTAATCATCATACATGTGTATTCTTGGGTGGTTTTCAGTTTCTTGTGTGGAATTTGTTTATGTTTCTTGTTTTCTTTGTGATTTTTTGTGTCTTCAAGAGAAGTGCTTGAGTATGTTTAAAAAGGTGTATTTATTTCTTAGGCACTTATTTCTTGATGTGATATTGGGTATAAGGGTTGGAGCACCTTGAAGTACTTTCTTTTTTATTCATTTTCATTTTTTGATGTTAAAAAAAAATTAACGTATTAAAATGAAATACAATGAAATAAAAATAATATTTTAATAGTTTTAAGAAATTATATATAGACATTGTATTATTGCTAAGTTTGCTTCATGTAATTTAATATAGTCACCTAGTTAAATCTGATGAATTATTTATAGTCACTCATATCAATAAGAAGAGTGTATAGGTTGATACTCGTGTATGTGAGACTTATGTAAATCTATTGTTAAGATTTTGTTAATTTATTTATATTTTTTCATCTAATTTCCTAATATTTGCATCTCTTAATTATTGTGTAAGAAAACTCTCATGTTCGCTTGAGGGCCATATAGTTAGACAGTCCATCAAGTTCAAACACAAATGTTGACAAGCTAGATGCAACAAGCATGCTTCAAGCTTGGAAGAATGTTGCTAAAGGAAACAATAGAGGTCAAGTTTATATGACACACACGAGACTTGACTAGTAACTACCACTAAGGAGTGTCTTTCCTCATTCAGCCCTCAATCCTTTCTTCTATCACCAATTATTTTGATTAGACGGTTCAAAAATAATGACTTTTTCAGGAAGTCAACGAAGCAAGGGAAGATGTAAGAACGGTCAAAGAAAAAGTCAACCAAGAGGAGAATGCCATGAGGATGATACAATAATAGTTTGTCATGATGATGAAGCGTCAACGTGATGATGCTTCAACTTGTATATATTAAATATATTTCATATTATTTTAGATTAAGATTGTAATTTATATTTATATATTTCAATTTCACTTTCTCATTTATTGTAATTAGAACTTTAGATTGGATTTTATAATTTAAAATTTGATTCAATTAAGAATTTTGTTTGCTTGGTGTAATTTTTAATTGTTGTTGATATTATGTTTTTCAGATAATATGAATTTTCATAATTTAAATATTTCTTTTTTATTTTAATATATAAATGCGTTGGTTACTCTCACTCTGCACCTTCATTTTTTTCACACGCTAATGTTTACTAGGTCAACACATAGTAAAATATTTAACCTCACATGCATCAACACAACGTTAAATATTTATTTCAAATAATTTAATAAATAGTATCAGCTAAACCAATGTTATCCTATATGGACATCTGATATTTTATAAGTAACATTAATATTTAGTGAAGAAAATTTAAGTACTTTCACAACCTATATGATTTGTTTAAGTATTTTAAAAGTAATGAAGAGATACTAACAATCATTACACATGAGGTATTATAGCTTTGATTAAGTTTCACTACACCATTTTTGATTTTAGACAACAACCTAAAAGTGTTGTTTAAAGCCCAAAAACCGTTACCTAAAGTTTAGGCAACACTTTTACAACGATTTTCCAGACGTGGAGTATGCGTTTGTTGCCGTAGACTATAGGCAACGGTTTTTTCTCTAAGGCAACAGATTTCATAAAATCGTTGCTTATAATGCTATTTTAGACAACACTTTTTGGATAACTTTTAGGCAACACTTTTATTAAGACAACATTTTTTGAAATGTTGCCTATTGTTTAGACAATGTTTTTTGAAATGTTGCCTATTTTTAGACAATATTTTATAAAATGATATCTATTGTTGAAACAATATTTTATAAAATGTTACTTTTATTGTTTAGACCATACTTATTTACCTATCGTTTATGTTTAACTATGTTTCAGACAATACATTTTTCAATGTTACTAAATATTAAAAAGCATTAAACTTTAGACAACATTTTTAAATTAACTTTTATTATATATTTATTCCTTATTTATAATATTTTTGAAATTTGATTATTCATTATTTAATTGTTATAATATTTTAACTGCACTCTAATTCATATGATGAATTATAACTTACAAGGAGTATCAAGAAGAAAAATACAATTGAACAATTGTATCTTTGCATTACGTAATAATATCAACATTATTCATTTTCATAATCAATTTCAAACTCAACATTTTGAGTTCTAGAGTTTCTATCTCAGTGTTTCTATTAGAAAATTCATCTGTACCTTCATCTTTATCCCTCGATAACCTTAAATATTGTATCCTGTTTCACTTTGTATAGAGTTTTGTTTCACTTGATATAGAGTTTTGAGCTTCAAAATCTTAATCTTTACAACATGAATTGTAATTATCATCCATTCCTGAAATACATAATATATATATATATATATATATAATTTCATTTGCATATATGATAATTATATAACCATTGAGTTTAATTAATATTAATTAATGTGGTTTGTATAATATCAAGATTGGTCCCACAAAATCAAGTTACACAGCTAGTGTGAGGATGCTACTAGATATAGGGTCAAAACCATGAATTAAGCTATACATTAATTAATCAACCTAATAAAGTTAGATTTTTTTTTGTTAAAAAATATAAAACAAATTATTAACAAGTGGTAAAAATATAACCTACCTTAGTTTCTATATTTTCATCAACAACCTTTTTCAAAATCAGGATCATCACATATTAAAATGTCATAAAATACTCAACTGATACATAATATTCGGCTTATATTAACTCCATCCACCTATTATAACCTAACAACTTTGCACTTCATGGAGATAGATAGAGGTATATGATATGGTATAACAAATCAACACCAAAGTTTACATTTATCATACCTATAGAACTTCAAGATCGTCTTTGCACATTAAAATGCAACAATATTCAATAATATTAAATATATTATTTTAAAGAAGCAAAAAATAAATCAATGAAAAAAAAAGAAAAAAAAATTATGGTTCAAAAGATTGTTAAGCAAGAGCAAAATTACAAATTTAAAATTCCCAAAAGAAGCAGCAAAAGAAGAAAATTGGGAGAACAAATAAAGCTTGAAATAGACAGAATTAAATGAAGAGACGGAAAAAAAGGCAAAACCTGTTATTAGCATATTCATAGAGGCAGCAACGGTTTGAAAAGACTATTAGAGCAACCTCTGGATCCCAAAGGACAAGCCATGGCTGGAAGCTGAATCAAGTAAAACATCATCATGTTATTAATTGTTCTCATAAAAAAGATAACACCTCATAAAATATTAAGTAAACTTTTATCTTTCAGCTATTTGTGTGTGGTTAGGAAGAATCTAAAATGTCAAGAACAAGAAATAGAAGCACTCTAAAGGCCTCAACCCAACTATTAAATCATTAGTTATATGTATGTACATATTTAACTTCAAACTTTCACCTGCTTGTAATAATAGTTCACAATCTAATCTAGGTAGAGCTGCGTTACCAAATCTTGGTATCAAGGGAAAATATGTATGATTGATCCAAAGAGTGGTGAACCATTGAAAAGGGATTTTTAGATGATGTTTGATTGCTCACTAACCTGGTGAGGAAACAAAATGGAGGAGAGCAGATTAAGACCTTAACATAATAGTGGATATATATATATATATATATATATATATATATATATATATATATATATATATATATATATTTTACACTTAGCAGATCAAGTAGATATCAGAAAATGAAAGTAAAGTGACCAAAGGTATTTATTTATAAAGTGAAAAACAATCTTTCATATTATAATGGTTTATGTATATGAAACAAAGTGTTTATAAACTCACTCTCATATGTTCTATTCACTTTTCTTTTTCTAATTCATTAAATCAAATTAACTTAACTTTCTTAACAATATTTTCACTTTAAAAAAACTATTCATGGGAGAGAGGTGTGGTGGAAGCGATTATTAATGGATGGGGTGAACTGGATTTGGAGCAAAGCGGCAAACAAAGCATTACAGTGATATGATTCACTCAGTGGAAACTCTATTAATTTCTCGGTCCGTGAGGTTTAAAGTCTTTCTAATCTTTGAATTTGTCTTGGATTCAGAATATTTGGTGATTTTCTTTTTTACATCTTCCTCTTCATCCCAATTATCAGACTAATTTAAAGGGAAATATGAAATTAAACTTATTAATCCTTTTATTGAGGAGTCATCACATCAGAAAATCAATAATCAATCCAGTCAGGTGAGACGAAACTAAAACTAATCTCTTAAACATTTGCATCAGGTTTGCACAAGTCACCGCTCTATAATGCATCATGTTTGGCATTACTTGAAGAATCGAAGTGAAGCGGCATGAGGAAAGCATGAGAGGAGAAGAGTTTGGATAAAGTGGAGCTTCAACATAATAGGAAGGGTTTAAAGTATTTAGAAATTTGTAAAAAACAGGTTGAATGGGAATAAAGGATTTTAACGGGAAAGAAAATTTCAGATAATCTCATTATTAATTTTAGAGACATAATGTTATTAGTTTAAACCATGCTCAACGTTTTTATAGGTGTTTTCCTCATAATTAAATATTTTATAAAATATTTTCAAATATTACTTATCTTTATAAAATTTAATAAAATATATTAAAACAAACTTAAAAAGAATTAAGCCTCATGTCAATATATTTAATTATAAACTATTTATAAGGTTAAAATCGAGAATAAAAAAAATTCTAAATATAAATTTTAAAATAATAACAATAATAGATGAATAATAAAAAAAGAATATCCTAAAATATTTTATTTATAAATATAAAAAATATATTAAATTTTTTATCAACAAAATAACATAGAAAAAAATCAATAACTAAATATTATTATCTAATTTAAAGTAAAATTATTTCTTCTAATAATATTTATATATATATATATATATATATATATATATATTGTAAACATAAAATATAATCAAAGATACTAAATTTCATTATTAACTTAATACTACTCTGATTTATATGTTGAGGTAAAATTGTGGGATGGTGGGTTGTCTCAAAGAATCAGAGAAATAAATTGGAAAAACACCCAAGTCACATGAGAATTAAGCATGAAGTGGTTGTTGGGTTTGTAAATGAAACTAGTATGAAAGAGATTGGTGAATGAAGATAAGAATCACATATTGAAATCATGCAATCTAAATGGTACTAAGAAAATGAAATAAATTTAATAATGAGTTCTCATGTAAAACATATTTATCTAGCTTTAGCATTGTTTTTTAAATAAATTGATTTTGCTTATAAAAATTTCACTTAAAATATACTATTATTTTAATATATGTATCATATTTAAATGAATTATTTCATTTGTTATCTTGATTTATCGATGTTAATTACCATAATTATAAAAATTTCAGTTTTTAGTTAATTTAGTTTTAGCTTTTCTAATTTTCTTGTATTTCCGCCTTGTTTCCTTTTTGAGTTGGATTTAATTTTTTCTTCATTTTATGTTTTATGTTTTATGATTCATTATTCTTTTAATAATATTCTAAAATTGATAAATCTTTCTATAAACACTTTTTTAGCTAAAAAAAATAAGAACAACAAATGATCTGACTATGTTAAAAAAGTCAATCATATTATTATCGATCATAATCGAAAAAGAAAAAAGATTTAAAGATAGCACAAATCTGAAAATGAGTTGAAAACCAAAATAATAAAACACTTAGCAAAATACCCAACCAAAAATATGTTAAAAACTTTAGAAATATCAATTTTAATAAATATGTTAAAAACTTTAGAAATATCAATTTTAATAGTATCAAGATTTCACTCAACAATCTCATATATAATATAAGTATAATTCTGATTTTGAAAGTATTTAATGAAAGACATTTTGATTATGAGAGATTATACAATAAATAAGTTTGATGCAATAAATGACTTACCATTATTGTTACCAAAAAATAATGTCATGATTTTAAAATAGTAATCTTTAATATTTAATAACATTTTATTAAGATGATATTATACAATAAATTAATTTTTATCTCTAGTGACATTTATTTATAAAATGACAATTTTTTTAACAGCTAAGAATTAAAATGATACATTGTTACTTTTGATATTATTTAGAATAAAACATTTATTTAAAGGATGTTATTGTAATGTATAATGTAATTAAAAAAATGTTATTAAAAGTAGTAAATGTTGTAAATATTGTAGTCAATGTGGCATCCACTTACCCAATAATCATCAATCAAGTAGTCCTTGCCTTCATCTAGCACGGTTCATCATATGTTAACTCAGACAAAGGTAAATGTTTGGCCGAGATAGTGGAAAATGGCAGTGTTTTCTTATACAAATATACAAGCTTTATATCCTTAACCCATCAATACACTTACTAGAAAATAACTAATCATCCCACAACATCTTTGTAGACATGATAACACCTCAAACAAGAAAGCTAATTGTCCACACACTAATGGCAATCTTAACTTTGGTAACACAACAGAACAATAAATAGACAAATTTCAAACCCTAAATGATAATAGGGTCCGGTCATAGAGATCACTAAAAATTCTTCCAGCGTAATCCTGGCGAACACTGATGGGATTTGATGCCATAAATTGATAAACCTCAACTGGGAATCTAATTGGTAGAAGTAAAACAAACGGAGCACTTGTCAAAATGGCGACTGCTACAAAGAGGCTGTGATACACCTTGGATTTTTGTAGAACTATAGCAAATGCAGCACAGAAGGCAACCATCATGAACACTAGGGACAGGGAAAGGGACCGAAGGCCTGACCTTACCTTGTCGGGCAATCTTAGTAGGAAGTCTATTTCAGTGTAACGTGATGTCTGAATGTCAGCGTATGCCAATACTGTTATGATAGAAGCGTGGAGAGAGATTATATCAGCTACAATAAACACAGTAAATGCTTTTTCATTTATAAAAATGGGCACTCCACTCTCTTGATTGTAACTCCCTGGGACAGTGAAGACTGCAGCGAACATCACAGTTATGACGAGAACACCCACAATTGCAAAGGTCCCAGCTGTTTCTTTTAACCATTTCTCTCCATCCTTCATCAGCTCCTGGTGCGTTTCAATAAATATTTCACCAGGCTTCTTACCCTCATCATTTCTGGCTTCCTTGCATTTAGGATGCATAACTTCCTCCACGGCCTGCACTCATTTCATCACTGTTAATGCATGCATGGACTATATATTAACTGTATTTGAGAGAGAAAACTAATGAAGATGAATGCACCTTAAACCATTGAATTTCTCTTTGCATTTGTAGAGCAGCACCGGGTCTAAGATTCAGATCAGAGAAAGGTCCTAAACATGCCGCGAGGTGCAACAGATTATTGCCAAACGTGTCTGTTGTGTAGTTAATTATATCTTTATTTCCAGAGAGAGTATGCATGAGTTTGAACACATTTTGTTTGCGATGAAGAACAGCATACGAAAATATGTCTCTTCCATGGTTGTCCATTGCACATAAGAGGTCATGGTTAGCCTCCCACATAGCTTTTATGAACTCAACATTTCCATGCTTTGCTGCATCCAACATGGCGTCCAACACCGAAGCTTCCCGAAGCTGTGAACTATTAAACTTCGCAACACTATCTTTATAGTACCTGAATATTTGTAGAACTTCATCCTTATCTTCAAATATAGTCTCTTCATTATTGAGATGTTTCAGTTCCATAAGTTTCGATTCTGAGGCAATGAGAGGAATTTAGATCGAATTAAGTAGGTAGGAAAAAAATTACATATCGTTTTGTCGTACTCAAAGAAGATGTTTAAAAATTTCAAAATGCCAACACAATTTCAGAACTAACCCTGAAGAAAGTTGAACTCTATATAGATAGGATTTATTTTCCTAATTTGATTGAATTAATGTATCAAAATCGTTAGCATTATCTACTTCAAAATAAATTTTAAGACAAAAATTATTTCAAATTTTGTAGAAATTAAAACTAAAAATATTTTACAAAGATTAAAATCAAAATTTATTTATTTTATATATATATTAAGAACAATAATTTTACATTTAAAAAGGTAAGTTTTTTTTTTCTTACAAAAATTATATCAACAAAATTATCTTATGAATTCCAAATAAATAGGTGTTTTTAATAAGAAATTTTAGTCACTATTTCAAAATTGAGACTTACCTTGATTATTTAAAATTAGAGATTTCAATTTAACTTTTCAAATTAACACCTTGATTTTTACGTGTCGAAATTCGTTAAAATCACCTATGGGTATATGTTTACATACCTGCAATCCTATGTAAATATGTCAAAAAGCAAAAAGATGAATTAGAGAGACAAAGGAATACTTACGCAAAGACTTTTTAAGCAACTGCAGCACTATCAAATACAAATCTAATAAAGTACCTGGAAGAACCATAAGAAAGTCAGTCGCGTATCTTTTGTGCTTAATAGTTAAGAGTATTGTTATAAACTATTCAACTTGAATTTCAATAAATTTTTTTTAATTATCAACACATAAAGCAATCATGCATCACAATAGTTTTTCATAATTTATTAAAGAGAATGTGAAAATTAAAAGTTGGAAAACTTTGCTTTGAAAATTGAGCATACAACCAGATAACAGTAAAACTTTTCTTTTTAAAGGACATTTAGAGTATTTTGTTATGAAAGAGCATAATTAGGATTTAAGTATCTAAATTTTAAATTTGAAACGTGATAGGAGTCCAGGACACCCATTTGCACAATGAAGATTTCGTGTGACAGTGGTTACGGTGGTGAGCGACGGTGAGAGACCATGGACGGTGGTGAGAGAATCGATGATAGCGAGTAACGGTGGCGGCGACAACAGTAGTGAGATTCAAGAAATCTGAAATTCAAACTCAATGCTTCTCAACCCTTGATGGAATATGCTGACGGCATTCTAAATAAAACTCCAAACATATAAACCATAAAAATAACTATATGTGTCATGCTGAAATTTTTTTTTAGATGTCATTTATCTTCGTCACATTAGACCATAAAAGTTGTAAAGCAGGTACATGACGATATAAAGTTATAAAATAGGTGTACATCAGCATCGTATATAAGATTGTAAAGTAGGTGCATCCCACTTTTCGTTATCCCACTTTTCGTTGTAAAAATATAAATACTAAAAGAATGAAATCTTACCATCTGTTATATTGTAAACTTGTGTCTGTAAATCTTCAGAACCACTGCCATTTAAAAATGCAGAAGGCATTCGAGCCAATTCATGCAAGCCACCAAAGCCATAGGGTAAGGATTGAATGGGCAGTTGAGGGTCAGATTTCAGCATTTTCAAAGCCACATCTGCCAGTTCAAACCATTTCACATTTAACTTCTCTTCTCTTAAACATCCTAACAATCTACCAAAGCATTCCAATATATATGTTACGTAAATCAAAGAGGTTAAGGAGAAGAAAAAGGGTTTAGGAGCATTGAGGTGGGGAAGGAGGAAGATAGAGGGTATGGAAAAGAGATGAAGGGAAGCAGCATATATGGATGTGCGCTTCATTTGCTTACCAAATATATGGGCTTGGATGCATCGTTCCAGCAGCAAAACTCGATTGCGTGAAGACTGTTGGTCCAGGACATCGGAAGGAGTTCTAAAGAAAAGGAAGCGAGTCATTCTTTTGCGTCCTGAATCAGCAGCCAGAAGAAGAGGGATCTCACCCTTCTTGTTCGCTAAAGCAAGCACTCCCACGCCACCTTCCCCATTTACAATGCACTTTGCTATATCCATGTCTTCACTGTAACAAGCAGCAAGAGCAAGAGCAGTAAAACCATCCTGGTCCTGCATTTCAACTAATTGCTTCTTCCCTAACTTCACCAACCCCTCCACAATTTTGAAATGCCCTTCCATTGTTGCAACGTGAAGAACCGTCCTACCTGAAGCCGGAGCCCAAAATATAGAATCCGGTCTATCCCTCAGGTATGATCTTGCGCCTTTCCAGTCACCCTTTTCCACAAACTCGTACAGAGCTTTGTGCTCACCAACGTTGTCGGATAGCACACCTGCGTGCGTCTCATTCACATGCAAACATAAATAAATATTTGGAATAATGTTATGCGTAAATATATACATATAAAGAATGATTTGAAGATGCATCTAAACACGTAGTACCATGCTTAATGTGTGGTTGGGCTTTAAACTGAGGAGCGTAAAGCGCAGCCAAGTGATTCCAAGCTATGTTGGCGGTTTCGAAGTGTTTAATATGATCGAAAATGTCTGGTCCACACGATAGTTGAATGATATGGAGAGCCTTTGCGTCTCTCTGTGCATCAATGGGTGTGAAAGTATAACCACTCCCGACAACAACATCCCACAGATTTTCCCCTCTCAGATAGCTTTTCATCAGAGTTTTCCATTCTTCATAGTTGTATCTTGTCAGCACTTCACGAACTATTCCGCTGGATGCAACACTTGAGCGTTCCATTGCACTGCCTATTGTGAGTACTTCTAAATGCTTCACATATTTTTATTTTTTTTTTTATAAAGGGAGACAATAACATCATTCTTTTGGTGTTGCTTCCAAAGGGAGGGAAGGATAAATATTTATTTATAAAGACGGAGAGGAATAAATTCTTTTGGTGTTGCTTCCAAAGGGAGGGAAGGATAAATATTTATTTATAAAGACGGAGAGGAATAAAATATTATGCTGTTTAAGGGAAAAGAAATAGAAAGGGTAGAAGAGAAAAAAGAAACATATATAACTTCCTTTTTATGTTTCCTTCATTTCATGAGAAGAAAGGGTAGAAGAGGTTCTCAAAGTATCACTCCTCTTTCACATAACTCATCTCTCTCCTTTGTTTCACATGTTTCTTCTCCCTCGTCCACTTTCTCCTGTAACAAGTAAAAAATTATTCCTTTGATCCCAATTTTGGTGTTTTCTTATCTCTCACTAAAGTGCTATCCTATTATATTCTTTTCTGAGAAAAAGAATGGTTAATAATGTTGTTTTGTAGCATATGCAAATGCTTAATTATCCTTAACATTTCGTTATCACTAATACGGCGGTTGCATGTCTAAAATTACTGTAAGATTTATGGAAAATTTGACTTTCACAACCGCATGTGGAATAAAACCTTATGCTAACAGTTGAACAATTGAGATGGCATCCAGTGACACGGAGAAGGGCAGAAATGATTTTTTTCTTACAGAATTAAAACATTTGAATGCATAAAAGTTAACTTCTCAAGGTATGTGACACATCGGCTGTTTTGAGGAAAGAAGAAGTCAGGAAGAACATCGACAAAATACGGTTAGATATGCATTGTTCTATTAGCTTTTGGTTATATTGGTTTGTTTTTCCTATAATCTTTGGTTTGGATTTTAGAGTTTTCGAATGGTATTGTGTGTTGGGATTTTATGATTTTCAATTGGATTGAATCATTCGTAAATAAAAGTGTTAAATGATTGGAATTGTTAACGACGAAGAATTGGATTGCACTTTGCTCTGTGATTGAATAAGGAAGGTGTAAATGTTGCTCCTGTGATTGTAGAAGTTGCGACGGCTGTGATGAAATACACCTTTTAACCCTAATTTTCATTTCAAATCCTTCATGCCACGATGTAACATGTACGACCCATAGTTGTCAACTGGGTGTGTGAAGAGGTGACGATGTCAAACATATATCAAGACTCTTTCAAAAATAATATGATAATAACTTACTAATCTAAATTTTTCCAAGTATTATTAATAACTAATTTTATAAAAAAATATTATTATTAACATTACTAATATTATTACTTATCATTAATATTATTATTATTATTAACAATATTAATATTACTATTATTTCTAATGTAAATATTAATATTAATAATAATAATAATCTTATTATTATTAACATTATATTATTAATAATATTATATTTAATATTATTTTTATTAATTTTATTATTATTGATAATCTATTACTATTATTATTAATATCATTAATATATAATAATAGTAATATTATTATTATAATCATTATTATTAACATTATTTTTAATATTATTATTATTATTAACATTATTAATATCATTAATAACAAGAATAATAATATAATTATTCTTAATGTTACTTTTAATATGATTTTGATTGATAATAATAATAATAATAATGATCATAATAGCAATAATAATAGTAAATAGGTAATCACAAAGATGATCTTGATATAATTGTGATGATTTGTATATTTAATTTCTCTCACAATAATTTGTAAAAATAATTTTTGAATATTAATAATGTAAGTGTTTATAATAATAAAAATAGTAGGATTTGCATGTGAAGAACCCTAACCTTTATTCATCACGATCAGGGAGATAGATAAAGTGAAGGTGGAGAGTAAAGATTTTAACTAATTTTTGTTGTAAATAGTGTATGACAGTATTAAATTGCGATGTAAAATGGTGAATGGACTCTATATATATATATATATATATATAAAGACTGAAACTTCGAATAGAAATAACCAAAAATGAATAGTTTAACTGTGTCAATATAATAGTTCCTGCACTTTTATCTCCCTACTTCACTATACCAAAAAACCTGAAATTTCTACCTGAAGAACCAATGCCAAATTGATTTACTTCTGATACATCCCAGCATGCCAAATTGATCAAGTCAACCATTTCCATCGGGAAAGGTAGCCCCTGACGCGAGATGTTTATCTTTTGCAAACTTCTCTTCATTTAACTTAATAATAATTCAAATAAATTAATAGTTCGATAGAGGCTCAATCAAACATGACATAGACAATACAATTTATGAAACATGAGCTCACACCTACAAAACATGGAAAAAATTTCCTTTTTTTCTAGAGCTATTGATCAAAGAACCTTGGTACCTTACTCAACTAGCACATTTTCAACTACGTATTCCTATTCAAGGATAATTCCATGACCACTATGCCACCAACCAAAAATATCATACACATAGATAAAGCTGACCAACTTCTTACTACAGGTACGAAAGCACCTACAGTCTCGTTGGCCCGTTGCATTTGGAGGAGAAAAAAGCTGCTTCAATAGTAAGATGGAGCAAGGCATTCATCAACCATATCCAGAAGGTTTGGGTTTTCCAGTGCAGCTGCTACGCGTTCTTTATCATTTAACTGTTTGTTAACTGCGTATATATATTCGTGACAAAAAAAACTTTAAAATGCAATAGTACATGTCTCCAGTCATGATCAATGATTTATAAAGAGAATTCTAAAAGCATCAGGAAATTTAACAAATTATTGACTTAAGCCCAAAAGAATGCTGTAAAAGGTCTTTCAATAGCATTCGTTACTCCAAGAAAGAAATGGAATGGGCAATCATCTAAGTACGTAGATCAATATTTGAAGTACCGCAGAATGCTTCAGTAAACAGTTCAAGTCAAAAATATAGGTCCATTACTTAAAGTAACACATACCCACCCACAGGGAGAAAGAGAAAAAAAAAGTAAGAAAATTTTACCTGCAGCTTCAGTTGCATGAGATCCAGGTGCTACTCTGATATCCACCTGACCGGAATCAACAGGTCAAAATAAAAAACATTGTCACAAAGGGTTCAAAGATCAGTAGAATCTTTGGTTTAATTGGTAACTACTACAAATAATATTCTCAACTGACACAGACAGAGTACCATGGAAGAATAGGTGAGGGTTTAGGGTAGAGTTTCAGGAAGCAGAGACAAAAAATTAAACCAAACCTCATTTCCATCAGATTTGAAGAAATACATGGAGAGCCCGTCCCAAGCTATTTTATTTGTTAATTCAATTCACTAATATATTTTTCAACTAAACCATATGAAGTACATTTTAATTCGAATAATACATAAAAAAGAGCCTTGGTGATTGGTTGCTCATGGACCCAAATCTGGAAAAGGGAAAGGTAGCGTATAATGACCCTCTCCCACACTTTCGTGAACCAAGGCACCTTTCACACCGGGTTACTTTAGTTTTTCTATTCAAATAATATATAAGAAACCATCAAGAATCTTGTAAAAGTAAGAAACTTAAGAGGTAAGAACTAATACTTCTTTTTGTAAAGTCTGTGATTTCAACTTTATTATTTAACTATTATTGTAATCATCTAAAATACTTACCTATTTTAGTAGTTAGTTTCCATTTTCAATGATTATGAAAAATGTCAAAAGAAATAAAATCATAACTGATAACTCTATTTCTCTGGACAACACAATCCCTGATGACTATACTACTATATCTGCTACAATATACAGAGAATTTTTAGGCACACATAATGTTGTCCTGCTGAGAGAGGTGTTGTCGGCCGGGGAGAGTTCTGGAATAGAGGAGTGATATGTTGTCCAGTGTGAATTTTGTGGGGTGTTTTTTCTGTGCTTCTTCAGTTGTGTGTTTGATGGCAGTAGATGAAAGCAGTACAGTGGCAAATAAAGAAAATGAAAGTTATTGAACATGTAAAAGTGGAGAATACCTTGTATCGTGAAGGCAAGCTTCTCATGAGCTTGACACGTAAGCATAGACCTATAATTGTTGCCATACTACAATGTTCCACTGTTGGAGTAAATGTAATCCTGATGAAAAACCCAGTCACCATCCAATAAAATAAGGAAATTAACATTGCAAAATACAGATTAAGTGTGAATCGAAAAATCCAGAAACTCAATAAACGAATATAATAATAACAATAATAATAAATACCTAACATAATTACGCTGGTCATCAACTTCAACTGCTTCCTCCGTTATCACCTTAAGCTCTTCTAAGGAGTACGGGTGCTCAGGGTCCTTTATATCTCTTATATGATGTGAGAATGTTAAGAAAATATTGCAGTTATAGTTATCAACAAACTTTTCTTTTATTTTCCAAGTAATTCTGAAAAAAAATGAAATTTAAAAAAGGATATCAAAAATCTCTTGTTGGTCAATTGGTTCAACAGCATACTCATCTTGGGAAGACGTCGGAGCAGTTCGAGTTCGACGCTCTTTCTTTTCATATATGATAGGATTTGCATTTATTAAACCAGATACCATTTTGGCTAAGAGTTGCAACTTGCTAGGTTAGGGCAACAACTAGAAGGACGAGGATTTAACAATTTATTATCACAAAACTGCCAAATATGATAGCTGGGTCCTGGAAGGAAGGAATTTCAAGGTTCTGAATGGGACCTTTTTATGCTGCATTCAAAAATTAACTATTAAAATTAATCCTGAGATTTAAAAACAATAACATGATTATGCAGACACGTCATCACAGTTTAGTTTGGTATAAAAAATCAAACTGAGCGAAACCACTACACTAGTATAAGTTGCCCTTTCCATTACCACAAGTATCATCTCAGTAAAGCACACACGGGCTGAATAAATCATTAAAAGAAATCTTAGTTTTCCTATTTCTTGGTACAAAGCTTTTCTAGTATAGTTCTTGGTGAAGAAGTTGTTGTTAAGGGTGGGCATGGTTCAGCTCAGGTTGAAAAACTGAACCGAAGCATTGGAGTAATTTGGTTATCAGAAGCTAAACTTCTTTTAATGGTTAATAAACTGGTTTGGATTTCAATGAATTGGTTTCAGAACCATATTGGTTCCAAACCAGCTCTAAAACAGTTCAGACAACATTTTAACTAAATCAGTTTTTAAATTGCGAAACAAAACCAAAGGAGTGACCAGTATAAGCTATTCTCTATCGCGAAAGAGGACAACAAATGCCCAAGAACTATCTACTCATGTTGAAACAATGTACCTAACAATCATGCAGAAAGAAAAATAACATGTAATAGCAGAGTGAGATAAATGTCCAAAGCTAAAATTGTTTGTTGATTGTATAGTATTTATTGTACAAGAAAACAAGAAATATAATTGGCTGGTTCAGGTGCAATGTTTAATCTGTTAGAAGGGACAACAAGATTTTGTTTTTGACAACAGTAAACTCTTTACCAGCACGCTTCTCAAGATTATATGGTGAGGCTTAGCCTTACCATTATAACCTATTTGTCCCATATTAGGCAAACTTAAACAGTTAAGTTACATTTATTCATCAATGGAGAAAGAAAAAATAATGAAAAGCCAATAACATATGGGCACAGAAATTTAAAACATGGCATAAACAGGGTTACAGTTTCTTTCTTTCTCAAATTTCAAATATCACCACGCACGAGCAACGTTCGTGACCTTCTCTTATATTATCAAACCTAAGAGGGATAACAGAACACAGGGTTTCATGAGACTATAAGCAATAACAACAATCTAACCGTATCCTTACTCCTCTCATTTTATACACAAACCACCACACAATGAATTTTTCATCCTCAAGCAACTTAACAACGTTTACGTGAAAATTAAGGAAATCCAGTTTACCGTAAAATTAAAATTTGAAACTACGACAACGCAATCGAATGTCCGACGAACGAAATAGAGTGAAAAATCATTGCTGATGGTGTTAGAGTTGAGCAAAGGTCTTACCTTTTCTCTTAAAATATGAGAAGCTAGGGTTCCCAAATTCGTGGCTTCGATCTTGGAAACGTTGATTGTTTGAGGAAGATAACGCACGAAGCCGCCGCAATGATGATGTTTCAAGGAACCAAGATAACAAGGTTAAACTAAAATATGCATCACAGGAATTCAATACAACGTGGATAAAAAACAGTCATTCACTCCAATAACCTTTGAACAAATATATCTCTTTGAATGGTTAAGTAGTCAGAGAAAATGTTTTTTTTTTAATAAATAATTAAAAATATTTTTTCTTTCTCTATCTCTTAAACATTTCAATTTAAATCTGTAAAAAACAATAACTTTGTTTTACTATTTTCTCTATAATTTGAAAAAAAATAGCATTCGAAATATAAAAAAAAAGTATAAAATATCTTTAACATATAAATAGATGTAAACAATAACATCTTTAATATAATAGGAATTTTCTTAGAATTATATGTAATATGTGCTTTTCGAAGTATCAGGCCAACCAAATAAATGTTTTAATTGTTTCCAAAAGTATCAAATATTTTTCAACAAATTTTATTGGTCACTGAGTGATGAATAATACATTTTCCTTTATATAAAACTTTATTCTATCTTTTACTTCTTTTGTTAAAAATACTGAAATATTTTTTTTTATATAATTATTATCACTTAAGAGAAGCAAGTTTCATTTTTTATATTGAAAAAAATCCTCTCTTAACCAATGTACCTGTAATTTAAAAAACTATAAAATAGTTCAAGAAATTGACTTTAAAAAATGTTTACATTTTGATAAATATATTATCCCGTGATAAAAGAAAAGAAAAGAAATAGAGAATTGTTTTTGACTCAGACAGACACAAACGTTAACATCTGTGGTAGCCGTGTTCTTCTCCCCATCCCAGAATTTCGGCGGTGTTCCTCTTCCGTCTTCTCCAACCCAACAATCTTCACATCCAATCCCCAATTTCCCAATTTCATCAAAGCATCCAAGGTAATCACTTTCACATCATTCTTCATCCTCCCGCACCTTCACACGCCTTTTCCATATTCTATTTTCTGCAACAATTTCGGGACTCAATAATTCCCTATATTTAGGGATTTTTTTTTTCTCTTTTTCTTCCTGTTTTATCAATACCTCCATGTGTATCTCGCTACAGATTGCTGAAACGGCTTTGAAACCTACCAGATATTTTTGTTCCTGTGTGAATTTTGAAAATTCTCACGAATTTTGTATTTATTCCATCAATTGATGTTATCACGAGCAAACTGCTTTAACTACCTGCTAACGAAACCGTTGCTTGTTACTTGGCCTTCGCTTCTTCTCTGCTATATATTACAGCCCTAATCGTAGGGCCGCGAAAGCTACAATTCTGAAAATGCAGGTTTCAAGTGCTATCAGCGACGTTTTGGTGGTGCTTCCGCCATCTGCATCTCTCAGACTACCGGAATTTCGCCACTTGCATGCTTTTGCTGCTTCTGATGCCAAGGGTTTTCTTTCTGGTGGATTTCTTAAAGTAAGCTTTTTTATTATTTCACTTTTTCTTTCCTGTTATGTACATATTTTTTTGCTTTCTTTTGAATGAATTTAGTATGGAAGCTTGGCAGAGAGATTTATTTTATTTGCACTGAATTTATTATGACACGGTGTTATGACAGCACACAATGGCAGAAAGCTAATAATTTGCTATATCATATACTAACTGATAGCATTGCAGACAAACAGTCGCACTGACGTAGTTATTAAAATGTAAGCTCGAGTTATTTATAAACAAGTTCAAAGATACAAATTTAGAAAAATTATATTAGAGTTTATATAAATTAACTTGTACATAAAATTATTTTAATTTATGAATAAGTCCATTTTGTTTCCTTAAGAGTTTTTATGGAGAAGTTTTGTCTAAACATGTCCGGTATATAAACTATATATGTATAAGAAACTAAGTTGTATATATAAATGCATAAAAATTGACGTAATATTAGCTCAAAAGTTCAATTTGCCAGACTCACCAGAGATGACGGGAAGATGTAGGATGCATGCTGCAATCACACACCCACAGCTGCCACAATTGCGGACGTAAAATTCCACAATCATTAGTGGGGCTATGTAATTAGATACTTATGAAGTTTGAGGATAGGTATTGTCTTCCTTGGAAGCTAACTGAAGTGACAAACTTGGGTGTTTCTCAAAATCTAGGAGATATGGAACTTGTAACAAATTATTCTTTAGTTAAAGGTATTGAACTATTGATGGCTTGTGTATTATGTAATATCGGCTAGGTTGTGAAATAGAATGTATTAGTCACTTTTGCTATATTCTCCACTCTCTCTGTTTTTTCCTTTTCTTGCTGATTTAGTCAATGTAAGGTCAAGCTTCATCATTAGCATTAACATGTTAACTATATTGACCCAGCCACAGTTCTTATTCCTTTTGGCTTCAAGCATGATTCCTGCATTCAATTTATTCTTTGTCTTGACTTATCTTTTTATTCCAAATTTTTTCCTCTCACTTAGTTTGATACTTCTAATTCTTTTGGAAGAGCCCCATTTTTCTCGCAGATACACTAATTATTTTATTGTCAATGCTTATATTACCACTTAACATGTTATATTCTTTGCAGAGCTGTCCTTCATCTTACAATCCCAAGCACTACAATGAATTCTACAATTTCCGAGCTAGAGGCTTAGTTGCGAGAGCATCAGCTAATTCAAGGGGTAATTCGGTGCCTTTTGCTCCTCTCCAATTTGAGTCACCAGTTGGCCAGCTTTTGGAACAAATTTCAAATACCCATCCGCATCTACTGCCAGCGGCCATTGATCAGCAACTAGAGAATCTTCAGACTGCTAGAGATGCCCAGAAAGAATCTTCTACTTCATCTGATGATTCCCTTTACAAGTAAGTCTCACTAGTGTTGTTTTATTTTTTTCCATTGACTAGAAATATCTACTTGATAGACAAAACTTGAGTATATTCATTTTCTTGTTAAAAATACATAAATAATTAATACGTTCAAGCTTTAGTTGAATAAAATATAAGGCTGTGTTTTTAGATAAGCTACTCTGAAGGTCCATTTGTGTCTATTATATGACTGATAAAAAACCCTTCGTAACAATTACAAGTAGCAAGATATAAGAATTTGAAACAAAACTTGAATATATTCTTCAATGAGTCCATATTTTCATTTGATATCATGTTTACTTAGTGTTGATTCAGAATCCTTTTCAAGTGATAGTGTATCACTTTTTATGACGATGAGATATTTTTCAATTAGCTTTATTGACAACTACTTATATCATTTTTTATAATAACAATTACACTAATAAGCAGTAGGATATAATAACATTGAAACAAAACTACTCCTCTCAAATCCTATTTTTTCATCGACAGGTAGGGGGATATATTCTTATACCCTCCTTAGTTTCTCTATCACTCTTTATAACGATGAGATATTGTTCTGTCAGCTTTATGTGACAGCTAAATATATCATTTTTTTTATAAGAACACCTGCATCCATATGCACACACAGATAAATGATAGCATGAGATGTGCATTACTATTCATACACACATGATCACTGTCTGTCAGCTTTATGGCGCTAGCTTCTTATTTTATGTATAAACTTATAGAATAAAGGATACCATTTGTTTATAAACTTGTCATTCCGAAATTATAATTTTATTTTGCTGAGGAATGTAGTACAAGGCAAGGCATGTAGTTAGCGCCAGTAATAAATAGATGCTATGAGAAGGTGTGCTACTGTTGTAAAGTTTTGCAGCCTATTTATTCACCGGTGTGAAGGTTGACTCTTTTTCGTGTTTGACAATTCTAAGTGACAATATCCTAGGGAAAAAGCTAACTTCTTAATCTTTAGTACAATCTATTATACTAATTCTACAGTCATCAAGATGTTACAATATCCACTGGGTACATCTAATTACTTATAGAATGAAAATGTTCCAGAAATTTGAATCAAATTTTAACATAAACAAATGTTTTAACTCACTTGCAAAGATACTCTCTATCACTTCTGTATCTCATGTTAATGCATACGGATTGCAAATCGGTTGCTCTTAAGTTTTCATGGTCGCAATGTCAAATCTTTGGAAGATTGAAACAACTTACAGCAAACATATATTTGCAGCAAATGATTGCTTATTTAGTTACTGCTAGGGAAGAAGTGATCAATGTTGTCAAATCTGAATTTTAGGAGGATAGCTGAAGTGAAAGAGAAGGAGAAGCGTACGACATTGGAAGAGATAATGTACTGCTCAATTGTGCATAAATTTTTAGAGAACAACATTTCAATGATTCCAAAACTATCAGCAACATCAGATCCAACTGGTCGAGTAGATTTATGGCCAAACCAAGAGCTGAAACTAGAAGCTGTTCATTCTCCAGAGGCATTCGAGATGATTCAGAGTCACTTATCTTTGGTTCTAGGCGATCGGCTTGTGGGTCCCCTCCAGACAATTGTTCAGATTAGTAAAATCAAACTGGGAAAGCTGTATGCTGCTTCCATAATGTACGGATACTTTCTCAAACGAGTTGATGAACGGTTTCAACTTGAGAGGTCAATGGGAACCCTCCCCAAGGACTTGGGAAAGACTAAGAGTTTTGAGGAACCATCACCGGGTATCAAGCTTTGGGATCCTGATTCCTTGATCACAGTTCAGGATTATGACGATGACAGTTATAGTGATAGTGATTACATGGATACCGAAGGCAAATCTTTCAGACTAAGAGCTTATGTGATGCAGTTGGATGCAGAGACCCTTCAGAGACTTGCTACGGTACGATCAAAGGAAGCTATATCATTGATTGAAAAGCAAACTCAGGCCCTGTTTGGAAGGCCTGATATCCGTGTGTCTGAGGATGGTTCCATAGAAACCTCGAATGATGAATTGCTTTCACTCAGTTTCTCGGGCTTGACCATGCTAGTTTTGGAAGCTGTTGCCTTTGGATCATTCCTCTGGGACAAGGAAAACTATGTTGAATCCAAGTACCCTTTTCTTAATGAGTAGACTAGATTACTGTACTTATTAGATTATTTTCACTCTACCTTGTAGAATGTAAATTAATGCATGGAACTTGGCGCTTTGGTCGTCAAAGAATTGCTTTCTATTCTTAACAGGAATGGTCTCAATGTGATATAGAGCCTGAGAAAAACCACATGTGTGTGGAAGTATATAGGGAAATGTACATTTAATATATAGGCAGGATTATATTTTGTGTTTTGTTTTCTTCTGTAAATGTTTTTTTCTGATTTCAAAGTTGTAAATTAATTTAATGTGAAATTTAACCAAACAATCAGTAAAAGATATTTAGAATTATGTTGTGTGAGCATGATTAAATAATTGTAGATCAGTTTAGCCACCGGTCACATTAATAAACTTCATTTAATATTATCTCTTTTTTTCTAATTAAAAAGAATTTATTTATATTTGGCCGATATCTTTATATTATGAATTTTGTTTTTGTTTTCACAATTTTATATTATCTTTATATCTTTATATATATATATATATATATATATATATATATATATATATATATATATATATATATATATAGATATATATATATATATATATATAGATACACACACTAAAATTATTTGAATTTTAGCACTGTTGTCTATAATAGTCATACTATTTGGAGTGTCATTGTCTTTCATGGTGTAAGAATGTTTAATAATTT
>Ga0209489_105196_pt1 | contig 23007 bp, 15 predicted proteins | sample SiratrowhiteBW_FD_187527 | JGI IMG/M metagenome (GOLD analysis project Ga0209489, IMG submission 187527) | Root nodule microbial communities of legume samples collected from California, USA - Siratro white BW (SPAdes) (version 2) | ecosystem: Host-associated > Plants > Roots > Nodule | place...
TATATATATATATATATATATAATGCATAACTTAATTACTACCTAAAGGTCAAAGAAATTAAAAACTAGTCCTTCCAGATCTTATCAATATAAAACAAATGAATTGAATATGTATATAATTATCAAAGTAAAAGTTAGTGTAATAATGAAAAATGAACACAAAAAATGTAGTGAATGAAAAATTTCCATAATACATATTTCCATAATGTATATTAGATCCGTGACATAATGCTCTTGATGTCTTAAACAAATTATTATGATTGGATAACTATGAATCTTAATTATGATTAAGGAGAAAAAAATTCAATTTAAGAACTTAACAAAAAAACTATAGGTCGGATATTTCATCTACACGATTAAAAGACAATAATGCTTTAATAACTTTCCAACCTAAAATTGCTTCGGAGTCAATTTAAAATGATACTAAATAATAAATATTTGTAATGCATATGAAAAATTTTTAGTCATCGACATTTTTGTATGTGCATACTAGTTAACATAGATTGGTAAAAAGTTTGAGGGATTATATTGGAATGTACATTTTTAGGAATAGTACATATATAAATATATGTTTTTTTTCTATCTATCAAAATATATATATATATATATATAAACTCATAAACTATAAAGCAGCATGTGCATATCTTCATATAAATATAAAACAAATGAATTAAATATGTGGTATGATTGTCAAAGTAAAATTTTGTTTAATCATGAAGAATGAACACAAAAAATATAATAAATGTAAAATTTCGATAATACTTATTTTCACAATCCATATTAGATTTACAAGATAATGCTTTTTGATTTCTTAAACACATTACTATCTTCCATGATATTATTGCAAGAAAAAATAAAAAATATGTTGTTAGTTTATCATTGAGCAAACATGAATGCCATTGACGGTTAACGTGAAAACAGGAAAGTCAATTTAACAGCATAAGATGGTAGTTGGATAATTAAAAAAATAATACTGCATTAATGAATTTGCATCCTAAAATTATCTTCGAATAAAATTGAAATGATACTAAATCATACGAAATTGTAATGGATAATTAATAGACACACCAAATAAATAACTGATAATACCAAATTCAAAGTTTGTCTATTATCTTCTAGGTTTGACTTACTATTATTCTTCTTTTATCTTTTATCTTGGTGAAATGATTGTCCATATAAGTATTTTTTTTCTGTTATATTTTCAATTTATTATTAACTATTTTAGATTGTGATTGTCTCTTCTCATTATTGCTAATATTTTGTTTACTTGAAATCTCAACATATAGTTTCACAATATTCTCAAATTGGTTATGACACGTGTTTACATAAAACCGTTAGATATCTCCATGAGTTCAATGTCAATCATCACATTATATATTATGACTTGAGTCCAAATAGTAGTCTGTTTAATACATCAAAAAGTATTTTATAATGGACTTAATGGGTTTCATCTATAGAAATGTGCGTTATGAAAACTTTTCAACAATGACATTATTTTGTTGTGCATGCTAGTTCACATGCTTTCGTAAAAAAAATTTAATGCTATAAAAGTGGAAATATATAGTGTGTTTAAAAACGTATAGGAAGATTACATATATAAATATATTGCTCTTACCAAAAGTGAACTAAAGTCTTTCGAGATAGAATAAGATTGACTTTAAAGAAGTCGGACTTTGACCGAGTAATATCATCCTTTATAATAGTTGCAAAACTTTGTTAATGAGATACCGAATGAAGATCCACCTGTCCGAGAAGAGATCCTCTGCGGTGGTATAGTCGGCAATCGAGTTGAAGACGTTGAACCGAATGGAGATCCATCTGTAAAAGACTCTCCGACGCTCAAGTCAGTAAGAGTGTAAAAGGTGTTTAAGAGTAGATGAGTAAGAGAATAGTAAGATAAAATACTCCCTATTGACCTAGGTCGTATTTATAAGACCTTGCCATTAAAGACCATATATTTCCCCATAATGATTTTGTACATTTAGAATCACGAATTACTATTCTGAAGCTAATTGAGATCAATTACGGTAACCAAAATCAATTAGAATAAATGTTATTGATTGGTAATTAATAGTGGGTAGGGTCGTGATAGATTCAGTTGAATCTGGCCTTCTTATCGGGTAGGTACATAAGCCCCCTGAGTTCGTGATTCTAACATGTCGACCGTTTTGATGACCGAGGTGAATTTATCTTGGCCTAGCTTCCGTTTGGATAAGGCATTCCCCATTTGGAGTTTGCTTAATCTTTATACTTGGTCTTGAGTGGGCGAGCGTTTGTTCATCTCCCGAGTCAAGCTTTTGCTTGATCTTACTTGGTCTTGAGTGGGTGAATGTTTGTTCATCTCCTGAGTCAAGCTTTTGCTTGATCTTTATACCTGGTCTTGAGTGGGCGAACGTTTGTTTGTCTCCCAAATTAAGCGTTTGCTTGAACTATATTGGTGATTTTTAACTTCAAAAATATACTTTCAAATATCATTATTAGGAAGAAAATGATTTTTTAATAAATTTTACTTCCATCTAAATCACATGAAAAAAATATATGGTTAGTATGAATATAAAATTAACATATAACTTGAGGATCTTTTCTTTGCGAAAGTATAATAGAGTTGTTGTATGCAACTTCACCTTATAAATAGAGATATTATATCTAATTCAAATTCATGATCAATCACCGATTACTAAACATGCTAATATAATATTGGTAAAGATTTATGTGAAATGTTAATAATGCACCATTCTAAAATTTTCATGTTTGTTAATGCTCATTATGCTTTATATCCATCATATAAAATTAATAAAATAATATAATTTGATAATGTAGAATGGAGATAGAGGGATTAGGATGATTCTTTAGACAATAATGTTGTTCTGTGGGGTAGGAAAAGTTTTACCTGGCCCCAAGGTGGGCGCCAAATGTTCTTACCAAAAATAAACTAGAACCTTTCAAAGTGGAATAAGATTGACTTTGAAGAAGTTGGACTTTGAAGAAGTTGGACTTTGACCGAGTAATATCTCCCTTGGTAATAGTTGTAAAACTTTGTTAATGAGACACTGAATGAAGATCCACCTGACCAAGTTGAAGACGTTGAACCGAATGGGGGGGTCCACCTGCAGAAGACTCTCCGACACTCAAGTCAGTAAGAGTGTAAAAGGTGTTTAAGAGTAGATGAGTAAGAGAATAGTAAGATAAAATACTCCCTGTTGACCTAGGTTGTATTTATAAGACCTTGTCATTAAAGACCATATATTTCCCCATAATGATTTTGTATTTTTAGAATCACAAATTACTATTATGAAGCTAATTGAGATCAATTAGGGTAACCAAAATCAATTAAAATAAATACTATTGACTGGTATTTAATAGTGGGTTGGGCCACAATAGATTCGGTTGAATCTGGCCTTATTATCAGGTAGTTACATATATGATTATATATCCATGAATTGATATACATAAGTAATTACTATATATACATATATGAAAGAAAATATTCGCAATCTCAAATTGCTTCAAAGTAAAAAAAAATGTTAAATAATAAGTTTTAATAGACCATTGATTCGTACAAAATAATTGGACAATCATAACATAGTTAGATACATTCTTGATATGAAAAATTGGTTTATTGTCTTTTAGGTTTGAGACACTGTTATTCTATTTTTTGGATTGGCCAAATGACTAAATGTTAAAATTATTAATTTTCATGCTATGTATTGAAAAACAATACCAGCGACTAAATGTAAGCTTTTTCTTGCCCAAGCTCCGGAAGAAAGATGAATCCAAGATCCTGTAGAGTAGGGACAAGCCTATGTAAATAATGAACTCCTCGTGCAGCCAAACCGTGCATGTACTGAAAAATAATACCGGCGAGCAGGTACTTCCAATTCTCCGCAAGGAGGTTGATCTCGGTGGTTGTATCCATGCAAACTCTCTTCCACAGCTTGAAAGCCTCTCGACCAATGTAAAACGACATGTTCTTCCTGTTGTTTTTGTTGTTGGTTTTGTTTAGGGTGTTGTTGTTGTTGTTTATGGTGTTGTAACCGTATAACGATCACCTCCATATTACGGATACTTGAAGTCGGTCTTTTTTCTCTATGCTTTCTTCCTTCTCAGATCAATACCCTTTCCTGTTCTCCGTATCCCCCTTTCTGTTCCCCTTTTTTTCTTTTTGTTATTATTTTTTCAAATGAAGGTGGTTTAGAACAGTTATCAATCTTTGACCCATTCTTATTGTTTTATTTTCTTTTTTTAAAAAAATATTATTTAATATTAAAGATGAATCTACCCAAGAATGAGGGATTAATCCAATTCAAAACGGTCATAATTTATTATTTATTATTAATTTTATTTTTATGTAGTGGAGAGAGTGGGTTGTTACCTGAGCAGTTTCAAAATTATTATTTTATATATATTTTTTAAAAACAATACGTGGAGTTAAGGAGTGAGAACATGGGAGTACTTCAGTTGACTCATTCTTTTTATTATTTTTATTATCTTGAACGTGCAAATGAAGGAAACAGTTTGAAAACAATTTTCTTTTCTTGTTATTTTTTTATTATTTTTTCCTTATTTTTAGGTTCTCTTGTTTTCAATTTATATTTTTATTATTATTTTTTTGTTATTTTCGTTTTTTATTATTAATTATTTTTTTCAAATGACCACATTTTCTCTTTTTTTAAGTTTTTTTTAATGGAAAAATTCAAAAAATGTTATTTATTATTTTTCAAGAAAACTTAAATTAATAGATATATATTCTGTGTTATTATTCATTTTTTTTCATTTTTCCTTTTTCCACTTTATTATTATATTTTAATTTAAAAGATTACCCGGACAAAATCGGATGTTGACAATTGCCCCTATTTACTTAAGTTTTTCATGATAATATGAAAATTTGAGAAAAATTCGTATTATCAAAGTAAAAATTAACTAAAGATAGAGACATTGATTTTTGTTCAGGTATCATCACGTGCTGAAAAGAAATACGGAGATCTTGATTCTGTAGAGGATCCCAAAGATTGGTTGTGACTCTGCTCTCGTAGGGAGTCGAAAACCAAAGAATGTCCAAGATCTTGCTTCTGCAGGGGATCAAGTGCCAAAGTCAAATGTGACCTTGCTTTTGTAGGGGGTCAACATATCAAAGAAGAGTTGTGACTTTTCTTCTGCAGGGAGTCGAAAAGTAAATAATGGTTGTGACTTTGCTTCTTCACGGAGTCGAAAAGTAAAGGATGGCCAAGACCTTGCTTTTGCAGGGGATCAAGTGCCAAAATCAAATGTGACCTTGCTTCTGCAGGGGATCAACATATCAAAACTTTGAATCAGGGGATAATCTTTCACTAGATCTTGTATCAGAGGATCATCATCATTTTTTTTAAAATTCAATTTATGATTTGTTCTTGAACGAATGCATGTTTGAATGCATGAGAATCTATGATTTGCCTTTGCATGATATATTTTTAAATGTTTGGCAAGTTTGACCTTTCACTGGGGAATGAATGCATGACTTTATGCTGATGCATGAAATTTTGGCTCGCATGAGATTTTTACTTTTAATGCCTGAGGATTTTGATTTGCTATTTTGGTTCTCTCTTTAAACCAAATATTTTTATGGAATCATTGATTTCATTGATTGAATTCTGAATTTTCATTTTGGGAAAAACATTCACAAATCTTAACGTTTGACACAAAATTATTAATATGATCAATTCTAACATTTTGATGCATATGTGTCGGAATGGATGGATGAACAAACATATGGTAAAGAAATGTTAAACTTCAAATAGGCAATGGAGTTACCCCAAGTATGGGGGTAACTTTATTTTAAATCTTTTATACTCTTCGAGAGTTGACCATAAATGCAGCAGAGTTGCCCCGGTTTTTTTTTTTTTTTTGAAAAATGGGAAATTAAGGTTCAAAGGGATAACCAATTTTGTTAGGTTAGATGGGTAAAAATAGATTTAGTGGGAAACCGGGATAATGCAACTTACGTGGAGAAAGCTGCATACTTAAGAAAATGAACTGATATTGATTGAATCACATGAAAGTGTCCCCGATTTCAAAGAACATTTCGGGCTAGGGTGAAGAAAAGAAATATGGGAAAGACACATATAAGAAATGATTGCCCTAGTATTTATGCTTTAATGATACTATTTCACTCTTATTTAACTGGCAAATTTGTATCATCCTTTCCGCAAAAGGAATTTTTCTTATAACTTGACTTGTATTGGCAGCCACATTCCTTTGTTGTAAGGTTATTCTCTGGAAAAATCATCGATAATCATTCTTCAATCAATATGAACTTTACATGGCTTGTAACGTGGTCAGGGTTTAAAAGGTTTTGAAGAAAAAGGATATACAGGCTCAAAAAAGTGTTTACTGGTTACTATTATTTTTTATAACAAAGATCATCAACCAAGTATTGCACGAAGCAGTTCGTGTTCTTGCTGAGATTACCTTTTTTCCTGTTTATTTGTGAGTCATCCTTATTTGAACTGATGACACATATTTTCCTTTTAAATTTCTTTTCTTAATTTCTGACTTGGGAGCTTTTGATGCGCCCCTTTTTTGATAGATATCTTATCCTGAATTGAATTCCAACATGCTGATGATCCTTGTTTAGGGTATTTTTGAAAGAAATTTTTACTTTTCAGGCCCAAAGAGGGTACAATGGAATTTTTATTGATGTTTCAGGATAAACAAACATGGCCATATATCATTTTGAATTATGATTGCTTGATTTTTAGAGAGATTAACTCTTGCAACAGGTTCCAACGATTCCAAATACTTGTTATTTTTTCTCTTTTTTCATCGTCCTATCTTCTGCTTAGATTGCCCTTTGCGGGTTTTCAATCTAACGAACTTTTATTTCTTTTTTTCTTTTGATTTTTTTTAATGACTTTAGCAAAAAGAACTTGAAATCCATAGCCACGTGAAAAATCTGATTGATTGCCCCAATATGATGTTTACTCTTAGTTTTAGTGGGCAACAAACATGTTACTAAGGCAAATCACTTTCTCTTTTGGGATGGAAGGCTCAAAGAGGTATCCAACACATGCATGACAATATTTTATTATGAAAAAAAATCAATTTGGTTTACTTTTCTATGCCAAGCTTTCAAATTTTGCCAAAACCCCTTTTTTTATTTTTATCAATAAATTCAATGATTCCATAAACATGATTTATTGTGCAATTTTTATTATTTTCATCCCACGACATATTTCAGACCTCGAGAAAATCTTGTAGACAATCCATGGTTTATATTTAGCAATCAAAACGCATAAGAAAGAATTCAAAAGAAATTTTCATTTCATAACAAGATAATGCAGATACAATTTTAATGTTATTTTTTTTTTTGCATAAGATTAAATACTCAAACATATTACATTCCCCAGACTATGGAATCAGATTATACATAAAACTTTTTAACTGCGTCAGAGTTGATCGGTAACGGTAACTTTTCCCCATCCATTCTTATGAGAATTAGTGCCCATCCAGAGAAAACCTTCTTCACGATATAGGGACCTTTATAATTTGGCATCCATTTACCGCGGTGATCCTTTTGAACATATATGATCTTTTTAACCACCAAATCTCCTTCATGAAACTCTCGCGGATGAACTTTTTTTATCGAATGCCTTCTTCATTCTATTTTGGTATAATTGCCCATGACATATAGCAGCTAACCTCTTCTCATCAATGAGATTGAGTTGATCATATCTTGCTTGAACCCACTCAGCTTCTTCTAATTCGGTCTCCCTCAATACTCTTAGAGAAGGTATTTTCACTTCAAATGGTAGTACTGCTTCCATCCCATACACAAGCGAAAAAGGTGTTGCTCCCGTTGAAGTCCTCACAAAAGTGCGATATCCGTGCAAGGCAAACGGTAACATCTCATGCCAATCTTTATAGGTTACCACCATTTTCTGAATTATTTTCTTTAAATTTTTGTTAGCCACTTCAACCGCTCCATTCATCTTTGGGCGATAAGGAGAAGAATTATGATGCTTAATCTTGAACTCTTCACACAGCTCTGACATCATCTGATTATTCAAATTGGTGGCATTATCAGTGATAATTCTTTCGAGAATTCCATATCTACAAAACAACTCATTTTTTATGAATTTTACCACCACTTTCCTAGTTACATTGGCATAAGTTGCGGCTTCCACCCAGTTGGTAAAATAATCAATGGCCACCAATATGAATCGATGTCCATTTGATGCTTTCAGTTCAATAGCTCCAATGACGTCTATACCCCACATGGAAAAAGGCCAGGGTGTGGATAAAACATTTAATGCAGTTGGTGATACATTAATGTTATCAGTATATATTTGACATTTCTAACACTTTCTAACATGTTTACAGCAATCATTTTCCATTGTCATCCAAAAATAACCAGCTCTTAGTATCTTCCTAGCCACAAAATGTCCATTCATGTGCGTTCCGAAAGCTCTTTCATGCACTTCTTGCAATATCAACTCGACTTCTTTTGCCTCCACACATCAAAGAGTGATTCCGTTTCTATAGAACCTCTCCATTTAGTACAAAACTAGAGGCTAACCTTCTCAACATTCTCTTATCATTTTCAGTGGCTGATTCCGGATATTCTCGACTTTGGAGGTATAGTTTAATGTCAAAATACCAAGGCTTGCCATCTAGCTCTTCTTCGATAAAAATGCAGTAAACTGGATGTTCGTGACTCTTCATTTTGATTGTAGGCAACTCTCCTTCTTGGTTTAGTTCGAACATGGATGACAAAGTAGCAAGAGCATCAGCTAATTGATTATCTTCTCGTGGAATGTGATGAAATGTTATAGCATCAAAGTATTCCATCAATCCCTTGATATATACTTGATATGGAATCAACTTTTGATCCCTAGTCTCCCACTCACCTTTTATCTGGTGGACAACCAGAGCTGAATCGCCATAAACTTCTAAGATCTTAACTCTATATTCAATGGCCGCTCGAATTCCCATAGCACAAGCTTCATATTCTGCAATATTGTTCGTATAATCAAAACACAGTCTTGCTGTCACAGGTATATACTGATTCTCTGGGGAGATGAGCACCGCTCCTATGCCATGGCCCATTACATTAGAAGCCCCATCAAAAACTAAAGTCCATGTATTCACCTCATGGTTATACTCATCCACATGAAACAGAGCTGAGATGTCTTCATCCGGAAAGTCAGGCAACATTGGCTGATAGTCTTCCACTGGTTGGTGAGCTAGAAAGTCAGCTAGGGCTCTACCTTTGATAGCTTTCTAGGTGACATAAAGTATGTCATATTCTGATTACAACATTTGCCATCGAGCTATTCTTCTTGTGAGAGCAAGTTTTTCAAATATGTATTTGATCGGATCCATCTTAGATATCAACCATGTCGTATGTCTTAACATGTATTGTCTTAGTCGGTGAGCTACCTAAGCTAAAGCACAACATGTTTGTTCCAAAGAGGAGTATCTCTGCTCGCAATCGGTAAATTTCTTACTCAAATAATAAATGACATGCTCCTTTTTACTTGTTTCATCGTGTTCTCCAAGTACACAGCCCATTGATCCGTCTAATACTGTCAGATAGAGGATAAGAGGCCTTCCAGGGACTGACGGACGCAATATTGGAGGTTCTCTTAAATACTGTTTAATTTTATCGAACGCTATCTGACAATCTTCATTCCATTCTACCACTTGATTCTTTCGCAACAATTTGAAAATGGGTTCACAAGTGGCAGTGAGCTGGGAAATAAATCTAACAATGTAATTTAATCTTCCCAAAAAACCTCGAACTTCCTTTTCCATGCGAGGATGTGGCATTTCTAGAATAGCACGTACTTTATCCGGATCCACTTCTATCCCTCTTTGGCTGACAATGAATCCTAGAAGATTTCCAGATCTTACTCCAAAAGTACATTTAGCTGGGTTCAACCTGAGTTTGAATTTCCTCAGCCTTTCAAACAATTTCCTCAGGTTGACAATATGTTCTTCCTCAGATCGGGATTTAGCGATCATATCATCGACATATACTTCAATCTCTTTGTGTATCATGTCATGGAATAAGGTCACCATAGCCCTCTGATAGGTTGCTCCAACATTCTTAAGTCCAAAAGACATTACCTTAGAACAGAATGTCCCCCATGATGTGATGAAGGTTGTCTTTTCTATATCTTTAGGTGCCATTTTGATTTTATTATACCCAGAAAATCCATCTATAAATGAAAACAATGAAAACTTAGCTGTATTGTCCACCAAGATATAAATGTGCGGTAATGGGAAATCATCTTTTGGACTAGCACAATTCAAATCTCGATAATCTACACACATTCGAACCTTTCCATCATTTTTTGGTACTGGAACCACATCGGCCACCCATTGAGGGTATTTTGCTACTGCCAAAAATCCGGCGTTGAACTGTTTTTCTACCTCGTTCTTTATTTTCAACGATACCTCTGGTTTCATTCTTCTCAACTTCTGCTTGATCGGAGAGCATTCTGGCTTGAGTGGTAATTTATGTTGCACAATGTTAGGGTCTAATCCAGGCATATCTTGGTTAGACCAGGCAAAAATATCCCTAAATTCTCTTAACAAAACACACAATTGCCCCTGTATATCTTTCGTCATCCCTGTGCCTATCTTGACCTCCTTTTTCTCATTTTCATCCCCTAAATCGATTACCTCTACATCCTCTTGATGAGGTTTTAACTCTCTTGCTTCTTGTTCGACTAATCTCAACAATTCAGAAGGGGGTTCCCAGTCTTCTTCATAATCATCTTCCATGTTATTGACGGGGAGTGTAAAATTAGGGTATGAGATATTGACATTGTTATTTTCAAAAGATTCATCAACATATCTGCATTATTCAAGTTTATGAAAATAAATAGGAAAGAAAGAAAAAGTGAAGAAGAAAATGAAAACACGATTTTACTATGCAAATGCGCAATACTGCGCTCTCAAAGGGAAATAATTCAAATTCAGAATGAAATGAACGAAACAACAAATCCTAAAAACCAGCCCATGAAAACAACAAATACCCTAAGCTCTGGGCAAAGCAATAGGGTTGACCGAAAAACATTACATTTTGTCGCTACTAAACACCATAGGTACGTCTACAGATTCCCAATTTCCAATTTCTTCAACAGGAAGACAAGGGTGCACATGATTGAAGCTCTGATCTCCATGCCTCTGCTCAATAACTGCCACTTGATCAAAATTGATCCAATCGGTGCTGTAGAAACTCTAATCTAGGCTGCGCATGGGAATTTCTTTAATTCTCGGCTCCCGACCTTCTATATTGGCTTGACTTCTTTCAATTCTCTCCTTAATGATTCTCCTCTGATTAGCATGAGTAGGTTTGTATCCCAAACCATACTTCCCTTTGTTTTCCACCAATTTCAGTGGCCTTACAGATCCTGTATTATTTTTTCCCAAGCCACTACCATATTTATACCCCTCTTTCATCATAGTCTTGGCCACCATCAAAGATACACTAGATAAACATGGATTTACTTTGAAAGGCTCTACATAGGTTGTGCTAACGATCTCCAGAGCCTGAAATGAGGTTTCTAAAGCCTCTTCCGTGGCTTCAATATAGGGAGTGGATGTCGATCCACATACTACCAAGTCCTCCTCTCTAGAAACTATAATCAATTTATCGTCAATTACAAATTTCAGCTTTTGATGCAAAGTAGATGGAACTACTCCAGCCGTGTGTATCCAAGGTCTTCCCAGCTGGCAGTTGTATCCTGGTAATATGTCCATTACTTGGAATCCAATTTGGAATGTGCACAGACCGACTTGTACTGGTAGTTCCACTTCCCCTATGACCTCTCTTTTACTACCATCAAAAGCTCTCACCACCATGGTACTAAGACATAGATGAATCCCTTCACCATGCAATTTGTTCAATGTGGTTTTCGACATTACATTCAGAGAGGAACCATTATCGACTAGCACCCGCGATATAAAATGATTCATGCACTTGACAGAAATGTGAAGAGCTTTGTTATGACCTCTGCCCTCTGAAGGTATTTCTTCTTCAGTAAAAGTTAAGTAACTATTAGCAGTGATATGACTAACAATTCCTTCAAATTTATCCAAGGAGAGATCTTGTTCCACATGAGCTCCGCTTAAGATCTTCATTAATAACTTTCGATGAGCAGTCGAATGCATTAACAATTCCAACAAAGACACCCTTGCATGCATCCGGTTCAACTGATCCACCACTTTGTATTTGCTTTGTTGGATGAACTTCAGAAACTCAGAAGCATCTTCATCAGTAATTTCCCTTCTCCGTCTCTCTTCGGGCTCTGAATCAACTTTCACAGCCTTTCCTTTCAAATACGACTTTGCCTTTTCCATAGCCATTTCTTCTCTATTCTTTTCATAGCTTGTTTCACCCCTTAAGTCAAGATGAGCAAAAAGATGTCCGTTCCTGGTCATACCTCCAATTCCAGAGATGTTATCGATTGTTGTCTTGCCATGCTCAGCCGATTCTTCTTTTTGTTCTCCTTGAACTATACTAACACCATATGACCAAGGAACAACTTTATTATCCTTATATGCAGAGGGAGATGGTGTTTGAATTACTAGAGGTTGTCGCCCTGAAGGCATGGGAGCGACTGCTTTAGTAAATTGAATGACTAATGGTTTAGGCCTCTGTGGAAGCCATTCTTCTCTGGTAAACACTTCTCCTTCTTTCCTTTGATGACAAACTTGTAAAACATGCCTGTCCATCAAGTCTTGCACAAAATCTTTAAACTCAACACACTCATCAATGGAATGTGTGGTGCAAGCATGGAAACCACATTCATCTTCGAACTTGTACCCATATTGGAATAATCCAGCCTGACAAATTGCTTCAAAAACTTCATTCATAGGTTTCTTCATTTCTTGGATACTCCTAACCAAAATCGAACCTCCTTCTTTCATAATAGCATTCACCGTGGAGCTTTTATGTCCAGACAGTGGATTTTACTCAACACTCAGCTTTTGTTCTTGGAAAGTAAGCCACTTAGAATCAATCAAAGATTGCACTTTATACTTGAGGGCTCGACAGTTCTCAGTTGAATGACCAATCTTCCCACTATGATATTCACATTTTGCGTTGGGGTCATAATATCTAGGATATGGTGGTTGTACCACCTTTGCCGGACATAAGACCACTAGCGAATTCTTGAGCAAATCTGGCAAGAGCTCTATGTAGATCATTGGAAGAGGAGTAAAATTCACAACTTTCCCTCCCGAACTATTATTCTTCTGTCCATAGCCTAGACTTTGTGCTTGATTAAAACCCTGACCTCCAACATTGGGCTGAAATGCATTATTAGGAGTAAACGGAGGTCTGTATGCAGTTGGCGGCTTAGGAGTATTCTGAGAGTAACCCGACATGGCATTTGCAACATACGTAGATGAGGGCCTATAATTAGGAAGATGTTGTGGCCGATATCCTCCCCAATAAGATGCAGTAGAAGCCGCTTGAACCTCGTCCTCTTTCTTCTTACTAGGATTGAACCCGGGTTTCATAGCACTAGTGGTTACAGAAGAACCTTGTGCTATCTTTCCACTCTTGAGACCATGTTCAATTCTTTCTCCAATAGTGACGATATCAGAGAAATTGGAAGAAACACTTCCGAGCACATGTTCATAAAAGGGAGCTTGTAACGTTTCTATGAACATGGTGATAATTTCTTTCTCATATAGCGGAGGTTCAACTTGGGCGACCAACTCTCTCCACCTCTACGCATATTCTTTGAAAGTTTCCGAAGTCTTCTTTCCCATATTAAGTAGTTGCATTCTGTCCGGAGTCATGTCCATATTATATTTGTACTGCTTCAAGAAAGCGTCTACCAAATCTTTCCATGATGAAATCCGAGTTGGTTCAAGGTGCATGTACCAGTTCAATGCCACACCCCCCAAACTATCCTGAAAGCAATGAATCAGAAGTTTTTCATTGTGTGCATGAGCTGCCATCTTCCTACAATATATAGTCAAATGGCTTTTTGGACAAGTGGTCCCCTTATACTTCTCAAAGTCTGGAACTTTAAATTTGGGGGGAATTACTACATCTGGTGCTAAACATAGACCGGCAGCATCTCCGAACTCATAACTACCTCCACCTTCTATTGCCCTCAATCTCTCCTCAAGGACTTCTAGCTTATTTTTCGCTCTATCAGCATCAAGAACCGCAGAAGTCGAAGCTACAACTTCTGTTTTGGACTCACTTCCCAAAGTCACATTTAAAACCTTGGGTTGAGTAGTAGTCGTCCTACCCCCTTTTTCAACAGCGACATGAGCATTTTTCGTTATATGTGGCATTTGTGGTGGAACTTGATTCTGATAAATATAATTCTCATACGGTAGGGTGTAACCCGGCGGAAGCCTATATTGAGGAAAAGGGATAGACATCCCTTGAACCTCATCATACTGGGTTTGTGTCACTGCAATTTGAGAAGAAGTCGGCTCTTCGTTCTTAGCAGTAGCATCTCGCTTGTTGTTTAGGATCGCTAGAGTTTCGAGAATCTGACCCAACTGATCTTTTAGGCCATGAATCTTATTCACTTTATCTTTCAAATCACTGATGTCAGCTTTCATTGTTTTCATCGTTTCCTCCCAGTCTTCCATATTCTTACGATTGGCGCGAGTCCTATATGGATATCGTGGGAATTTAGCCGTTATTGTTTTCTCTGAATTTTATTTAAGATGAATTAAAAAGGTGAAATATGAACAAAATGGAACTAGTTGAAAATTATAAATTTATGTTATCAATACGTAATTAAATGGAAATTAACACAGATCTGGAGTCTCAAGAAACTGATTTATTTAAAGAATTCAAATTGATACATCTTCAAAGGAAAAACAAAAGGAAACTGCTATCAATCCCTAACTCGAGCAATTAAAACCTTCATTTGCTCTACTAGCCACTTGCAATGATCGAGAAAAATCTGAACTTCTCGTGGGGGATCACGAAACGTCACTGCGTCAGCTTCTCGTAACATTCTGGGTACATCCTCGATAGCCCCATTGGCTAGAGCAGCTAATTGGGAAAAATTCCTTTGCCAGTGTACCACATCCTTTTCCTGCTCAACCATGTAATCTCTTGCACGAGTCATTGCAGCTTGGTGCCTTTCTTCCAATTCTAATAGTAGAGTACATTCCTTATTCACCCTTTCTTCACAGATAACCATTGTCTCCTCCACTTGATGTTCCATGACGTTGACCTGTATTTGAAGATCTTGCAATCTTTTCATAACTTCTTGCTTGTCTCTTTTAATGTCCTCGTACAAATTTTTTCACTGACGTTCAGCTAATAAGGCCGTGTTCCGCTCTTGTACTCTCATTGTAAGCTCTTTGTTTGCTGTAGAAAGATCTTGTTTGATCCTATGTGTATAATTTCTTTCGGCTCTTTGTTTCTTGATCAAACCTTCATATGCTTCTGTCTTCTTCTCATATTCTCTGTTGAGATCTGCATAGCTATGTTGTAAGCCCAGTAGGTCATCAGCCATCTTAACATTCTTCTCTTTCAATCTTGCAACTTCCTCCTTCAGCTTCTTTACTTCCCCTAACTCTATATCTTGGTTTTGTTCTTCATTTCTCGATTGAGTGGGGATTCTCCGAAAAGGCAGCTTGACTATTAACTCTCTCCGTGACCCATTGATGATAAGGAATTGCTCTATCTATGCCCCATGCTCTCGAATCCCTCTCCATACGGATCACCCTTTTCCATGCGCTCCTAATATGTTAGAGAGTTTCAGTAGCATCTCCTTTCTCATAGTAAGTCATCAAATTAGTAAGCGAAGCAGTTGTCGGTGAACCTCTTATAGGATACCCAAACTGTCTTTGAGCCAGAATCGGATTGTAGTTGACACAACCTTTAGTGCCTATGAGTGGCACGTTTGGGTAGTTCCCACAATAATATATGATGCTCGACTTCTGTTGCCAAGATGGATGCCACTTAATCTTTTCTTAAGTCAGTCTTGAGAGAAACTCACCCCAATTTGTCGTTATCTTTACTTCAAGCTTGCGTTGCATTACCTCTTCAACAGGGCATTGAGCACTGATGCCTTTTTCCCCTATGCGAGATAGAAGCCAAACATAAAACATATGTAGACAACACATCAACTTTCTTTTCCCCATGTCATAGCACAAATGAAGAGCTATATAGACATCAGCCAAGATTGCTGGGACTGGATTTTCCGATCGAGTCTTACTTGCAATAAATACATCGATTGCAGCATAGTTGACAAAATCTTCGACATTAGGGAACAACATAACAATATATAGTGTAAGAGCTAGAACATCCATGAAAGTCTCCCTATTTTCTTGGTCAGCTAACTGATGCAAATAGCTTTCCAAAAACTTTAGGGTAAATCCTCGTACACCTTTCTTGTTTACTAGGGCACTTTCCAGTTCTCTTAGGTGAATTTTCATTATCCCAGATAGAGTCGAAGTAGAAGCATGATGTTTAACATATTTGTACGGATACTTCCCCTCCAAGGGTAAGTCTAAAATCTGCTCAAATTCTTCAAGTGTTGGCACCAATTGAAAGTCTTGGAATGTGAAAGCTTTGACAGGTGGGTCATAATACTGCGCAAAGGTCGTGATCAAGGAGGTCTGCACCTCTATGTCGAGCAGACCTAACAAATTTCCATTTCTTCCTGAAAGAGTTTCTTTGAACTGCCCTGAGATTTCGTACCAATGCCCTGATTTCAAACAGATTATTCTCTTTGGCTTTTATAGGCAGTTTTGCTTTCAAATCCTCTTCAGATTTCATTTTGACTCCATAACTTACATTAATTTCCATTCTTTTTTGACAAAAGACACTTTATAATTTCTGACCTTAAAAGAAAACAATTGAGACTATGTGAGAAAAGAAATGCATGCAATGCAATGAAGAAAAGCCTGAGCTAAACTTCATATGTCATGATAAAAATAATGGATGCTTTGTATGAGAGAAGAAATTAATGCAATGGATAAAAATATTTGTATTATTCCCCTTTTTTTTTAAAAAAAAATGAGGTGGAGGGTAGAGGCGCACAACATATCTCCCTTTGTGCCCTAAACAAGGTTCAATATGCGTAGGGGTCTAAGGCATTAGATGCACACTCACAAAGGTATGCTCCTAACTCCTAAAGGTATAAGGCCACTAGAGCTATGGCTTCCCTCACTGCATTACCCACAACAGTTGGTAGCCAACTTGTGTAAGTATACAAGAGAAGAGAACAAACTCTAGTCGGGGTTCTCGCAATAGCCAGAATGGGAAGTACATCCTCATTGACATTGCTACACAACCCCTTCTAATTCTAAAATTCCTCAGACCCGGGTGTGGGGCCCCACTCATGATATGAACAAGTATGTGTGTGTGTGAAGGGAAAATTATGCACCCAACCCCCCACTTGCAAAACAGTCAGAAAAGTCACAAGCAGGTATACAACATATATAACAGATATAGCATGTCATCTACCCTAGGGTTTAATTAACAGATATAGCATGTCATCTACCCTAGGGTTTAATTATTCCAACATCAATAAATAAACAATCATACATACAAAAAGAAAGGGAAAGATAAACATTAAAAAAGAACCATACTCATTTTACTTATTTAATCAAATTGGCCTGACTCTCAAACAATCTCCCAGTGGAGTCGCCATCTGTCGCAACCGGGGTCTCGATGGGGACGGCGAACAAAAATAATTTAATTTTCAAAATAGTGGAGCCGCCACCATAATTTATTAAAGGAAAATTATGGAAAACCAAAAGAACAAGATAAGGCAAGTTCGCAAAATCGGATTTACAGTCCGAGAGTCGGTTACGTGTGAGGAAGGTACTAACACCCCACAACGCCCACCCTAGGACAATACCTTTAATTAAATGAGTAAAAGAGTATGATTTTTTGAAATATCTATTTTTCCCAAAAAAAAAAGAAATAAAATGCAAATAATAACAAACAAAAATATTTTTTTAGAAGGGGCCCGACAAGGATTTGATCTCGCTCCTACATATCTCTATCAAGGATAGAGAATCAAGGTTACGTAGTTCTTTGTTGATAAGATTGTTGGTTGTCTTGATATTTTTTGTTTTTTGAAAGCTTGTGTTTGAAAATAGGGTAAGTGAATGACGTTAGTGCCAGGTTTAAAGCCTGGACTTTGAGAAACAGTGCCAGGTTTAAAGCCTGGGCTTTGAGAAACAGTGCCAGGTTTAAAGTCTGGGCTTTGAGTAACAGTGCCAGGTTTAAAGCCTGGGCTTTGAGTAACAGTGTCAGGTTTAAAGCCTGGGCTTTGAGAAATAGTGTCAGGTTTAGAGCCTGGGTTTTGGAAAACAGTGCCAGGTTTAATGCCTGGGCTTTGAGAATCGGGATATATATCAAATTCGGTGTTGAAAAATAACATGCAACAGTTATATGCAGCATGGAACGTGAATGAATGAATTCTTGGCAATGCAAAGCTTAAATGTGTGGGTTTCAGGTGGTGTATGGGGACTGTTTTGGGTATTTTTGGGTGCTGTGTCGGAGAGCGAACAACAAAAGCATTGGTTAAAAGAATGAGCTCATGTTCTCATGGCAGTATAGATTGGAATATGGGGTACAGATAGAGAATGTTTTTCATGAGAAGCATCAGCCAACGTACGAATTAAGATTCCAGTGTAGATTGTAACCGATATTTTTGGTACCATTCCTACCAAGGATCCAATTATATAAGGCCCATACTTAACATTTGTAGCCACAGCACAATAATTGAAGATTAAGTAAGGGAATGGGGAAATTCTGATTAAGGCAACAACCCGGAACTGATGAAACCAGTTCCATCCACAGTAGACCTTAGAATAAAAGCCTTCTTTGGATACCTCTTCAACATCACGCTACGTGGAAAATTAATCAAGAGGACTTCAAAGACACTATCTAGGAGAGGCAGAGTAGCAAGTTTAGATCCCTCCGAATAGTGGTAGTTTGGACCAGGAAACTGAGTAACATAAAATGTCACTATGTGAAGAGCTTGGGAAGCAACTAAGAAGCTTAGAACCCTGCACCATATTAGAACCGTGTAGACCTTTTTGCTCTTGAATATAAAAGGATGAAATGTACAAAGGACAAAGGATAAAAAAATAAAGGTAAACAGTGTTTCACTAATGTAAGCTTTTTCTTGCCCAAGCTCTGGAAGAAAGATGAATCCAAGATCCTGTAGAGTAGGGCCAGGCCTATGTAAATAATGAACTCCTCGTGCAGCCAAACCGTGAATGTACTGAAAAACAATACCAGCGAGCAGGTACTTCCAATTCTCCGCAAGGAGGTTGATCTCGATGGTTGCCTCCATGCAAACTCTCTTCCATAGCTTGGAAGCCTCGCGACCAATGTAAAACGACATGTTCTTCCTGTTGTTTTTGTTGTTGTTTTTTTTATGACGTTGTTGTTGTTGATTATGGTGCTGTAACCGTATAGCGACCACTTCCATATTACGGAAACCTGAAGTCGGTCTTTTTTCTCCGTGCTTTCTTCTTTCTCTGATCAATACCCTTTCCTCTTCTCCGTATCCCCCTTTCTGTTCCCCTTTTTTTCTTTTTATTATTATTTTTTCAAATGAAGGTGGTTCAGAGCAGTTATCAATCTTTAACCCATTCTTATTGTTTTATTTTCTTTTTTTGTTAAATATTATTTAATATTAAAGATGAATCTACCCAGGAATGAGGGATTAAGCCAATTCAAAACGGTCATAATTTATTATTTATTATTAATTTTATTTTTATGTAGTGGAGAGAGTGGGTTGTTACCTGAGCAGTTTCAAAATTATTATTTTATATATATTTTTTAAAACCAGTACTTGGAGTTAAGGAGTGAGAACATGGGAGTACTTCAGTTGACTCATTCTTTTTATTATTTTTATTATCTTGAACGTGCAAATGAAGGAAACAGTTTGAAAACAATTTTCTTTTCTTGTTATTTTTATTATTATTTTTTTCCTTATTTTTAGGTTCTGTTGTTTTCAATTTATATTTTTATTATTTTTTTTATTTTCGTTTTTTATTATTAATTATTTTTTTTTAAATTACCACCTTTTCTCTCTTTTTTAAGTTTTTTTAAATGGAAAAATTCAAAAAGTTTTATTTATTATTTTTCAAGAAAACTTAAATTAATAGATATATATTCTATTTTATTATTCATTTTTTTTCATTTTTCCTTTTTCCACTTTATTATTATATTTTAATTTAAAAGATTATCCGGACAAAATCGGGTGTTGACAAAGCAAAACTAGAAATATGGTGTATAAAAACATAATTCGTACCTACAATAAATAAATGATACTTATATATTTCATTATAAATTTAAAATAAATAAAAAATTGTCACAACTTCAATACAAAAATATGTAAAAAAATATCATGTTTTGAAATATATTTGACTAGCACAATTTCTTCAACATAAAATCGTGAAACATGATTATCTATATCTATCTCTCTCTCTCTATATATATATTAAAATTTATTTACTTTTACAAATTCAATGTAAAGTTATACAACTACACAAGAAAAATCTGAAAGGAAAAACTTAATCTTGCTACGTAAATATATTCTTAATTAAATGTTTGCACATGGTCATCAATAAATTCCTAAAATGGTAGGATTAACTTTCCAAATTATCACTTTATCTTCTTTGAAAAGAAAGGTTGAAGAAGTGATTCACCAAAAGAATTATTCTTTAGTTTAATTAATCGAAGGGTTGAAATCAATCATCTCATTCTCAGTTAAGTTTATATTAACTCACTTCTTTTTAATAGATTTTATTCTTATATTTTCTTAATCTAGCCAAGTTTTTATTAACTCAAATATGTTTAATAGATTTTATTCTAATTTTTTGATTTCTAGCCACAACAAAAAGAGAAACTGAAATTAAGTTTCACATAAATCATATTATTTAGAGGTATGATGAAATCTTCTTTCTCTAAGGTGCATGTAATTATGATATGCACGTAACTAGGGAAAGTAGTCCATCATCAATACATTAATGTTATACGAAGAATTGCAAATTTTAGACGGATGAGGAGATTCAAAGATAGAGAAGTTGTGTTAAGAAAGAATATGGGACAACTAAATATATGAAAATAAAGATAGTCTAACTAATTTTGATAGAAAATTGTAATGTTTTTATAAGATTTAAGCATAGTAAAAGACATTTACTTTGTATAAGAATTGAAGTATCCGGAAGTGTTTCCATTTATTATGTTCTTTATTATTGATAAAAAAGTTAATGTTACACAAGACATTGATGGAAACAACTTAAATAATATGTATTAACCTGATCAGCAATACAAAACACCAATTTAAGATGACAAAAAAACAAAGTATATTAAAAAATTCAAATAATTAAATGAGAAACACATAAATAATGAGTATTGATGCTTTGTAGAACAAAGACAAATGTTTTCTATAGAAAGATGGGGAAAGAAGTAAGGTTAGGTGGGAAGGACATGAGTTTTAAAGAAAGTGAGAAGATGGTGATTCCCATGAAAAGACATTTGAAGAGGAAAATGTTGATTTCCATGGAAACATATTTCAAGAAGAAATAAGATGATCCCTTCTTTCCAAAATAATTCCACCTAGTTACTCTCAAACATTAAAAAGTTTTCGACTGTTTTTTTTTATTTATACTGTAAAAAAGTTAAATGTCGAATATTCAAGATCCATAAACAAATTTGAGTTTAAAAAGTATACAATTCCTTAAAAAAGTCTAACATAATGCTAATATTGTTATTGAAATGAGTAGATAACATATTTTTCAATTAACTTACATAAACCAAATGATAACAAGAATTATAAATAAATTCATAACTGTACTATAAAACTCGATACATTATAATTAATAATAGATGCCTTGTGCCCAAATAAATAAAATTGAATTTGTTTAAATAGATGCATAAAATCTTTTTAAATTTAAATAGATGCCCTTTCGGATTCTTAGATCGATAATACGAATCTAACCATTAATATGATTACTTCACCCTAAATAAAATGTTGAGAAGAAAAATAAAAATAAAACTAAAAATTATAGCAATGGAGAAAAAATATAATAGAAAAAGCATCCAATGCATTTTTGATAAAAAATAAAATAAAATAGAGGATTAAAATGCTTACCTGATATATTACAATTTATCGTAATAAAGTCTTTCAGTATTTCAAATCCACTCATGAAATCTCTATCAAATCAAATAAGCACCAAATAATTTTAGAAAAATAACTTCTTAATTATTTCATACTTCATTGATAGACTAAAATAGAAGTTATCATCAAAACTTTATTAGAACATCTTCGTAGTCTAAGAGATTAGGGTGAACCAATATAAAACTACTTTTTATGTGCTTATATATTTCTATCTTTGATGATCTTGCTTGGTGGTTTTTGCTTAGCAAAAATTGAGTTCAAACCCCATTCAACCCCCCCCCCCCTTCTAGAGCCAGTTGTTCCTACATAGATCTTCAAATACAGATATTACAATTTCTAACACTCTTTTTGAGTGTCTTATTATATTTTGTTGAGCTACAATCTGAATACTTCAAATTCATTCATGAAATATCTATCTCAATCAAATCAAGGAACTACCAAATATTTTTAGAAAAATCAATTCTTAATTATTTGATACTTCATTGATTGACTAAAATAGATCTTCAAATACAAATATTACAATTTCTAAACTTCTCTTTGAGTGTCTTATTATATTTTTTTGAGCTACGATGTACATTGTCGAACGCATCTCAAATTAAAATAAGATGTTAGATTTTGCAATATAGCCGACCTAGGTCATTCTTCCAAGGACCACTCAAATGTTCTCAATCACTAAAAGTATAAAACAGTAGCACGGGGGTGGGGGGTTGGCAAGTATGACACTTAAACAAAATAAACAAAAAAAAAAAAAAAAAAAAAAAAAAGCGATTAAAGCAAAATAAAGAAGTTCACGTAATGAACATCAACCCGGTCTCCCTTCAGTTCTCCCAAATCCCTCACTAGCTCCTAAACATTATCCCATTTACATTCGTGGGTT
>Ga0209489_105199_pt1 | contig 22992 bp, 9 predicted proteins | sample SiratrowhiteBW_FD_187527 | JGI IMG/M metagenome (GOLD analysis project Ga0209489, IMG submission 187527) | Root nodule microbial communities of legume samples collected from California, USA - Siratro white BW (SPAdes) (version 2) | ecosystem: Host-associated > Plants > Roots > Nodule | place: USA...
AAAAAAATATATATATATATATATATATATATATATATATATATATATATATATGCAAATCATATAACTAATGTTTCTTTCGAAGAATATAACGTGAATGATATGAATCACCATGTTTGCATAATTAAAAATAAGATTCTGTTACTTGAATCAATAGCGGTTAGGTTTGAACAAATTCAATTAAACTCGATCCAGAAAACGCATACAATTGACCCAATATGTTTGTTTGAGTTAGCAGGTTATCCTAACCAGCATACACAGATAAAATTCAGTTTGTCGTTTTACTTTTTTTTTTTCACATTTCTTTCTAAATATAAGCACAACGTTGAAAATATCATATAATGATTAAACAATAATAAGTATACTTATATATAACCAAATATATAATAAATAAATAATTATTATTCAATAAGATAATAAAAAAAAAAAGAATTGAAAATCTAATCCACAATGTGAACTCAATTTTGTTTTTACAGTCACCATATTCGGGACTTTTAGTTCCTCCCAAAATATCTTTCATAAATCTCAATGCTCTAAGAGGCACTAATCATTCAATCAATATATACATAAATCTAACTAATTATGATGACCTTTACTGAAGAAGTATAGATCAGAGAAGTTTGACAGTATTGGTAAGTCAGACAAGTTTATCCAAATTATTTTGTTTGATTAGTGAATTGTGATACCAACTGATGCATCAAATGTAGTACAATAAAAATTTTCTAGCAATTATAAAAATCTTTTACCCTTGGAAGTTGGAAGGGACTTCAAAATGGTCACCTTCAGAAGTTTCCAAGCATCAAACATGCTGCTGCTTTTGTTTACAAGACCTACCTGCATCAAGTCTTGAAGGATCAATACCATCTTCTCTAACATAAGCATCTTTCATCTCATAACCATTACCAGCTTTGAAACTTTCTCTTGAATCTGGTGCTGACTGCATAACTCTTTTACTTCCAACATATTTAGAGGTTTGTGACTCCACACTTGTGAATGCAGGAGCACAGTCATCTTTACTCTTTTCACCTTCAGAATGACCACCAACGCCAGAAGAACATTTTTTCATAGGCATGGGATTTGGCCTCACAAAAGTACTACCATGTTCTCCTCCACCAGGGGGTTTGCCACCAGTACTTTCAGAGGCTGGTTTTGGGGGACCATAAGTTGGAGACTCTTTCTGGATATTTACCAAAGGAATAGAACGAGCTTTAAAGGATTTCAAACACTGTTTACAGAGTATGGTTGCATTTAAAAATGGCATGCAGTACTGGTACTTAGCATTACAATGTTGGCAGCATGTCCAGAATGTCTTCTGTCCAGCTTTCTTCTTAGAATTGGTGGACTTGGGCACAGGGCCTCTCACAGAGACTGCAAACTTCTTGTCATACAAAGAACGTTTTGCTTGGTCACTCAAAACCCCATTGGCTTGCCCAACCAATTTGAAAGCAGTTTCTGCACCAGAAAACTTATTCTTATCAGGATGAAGTAGGAGTGCAAGCCTCCTGTACTGTTTCTTTATGGATGTTTCATCCGCCAATCTTTCAATCTGAAGAATCGCATACCAGTCCATGTCACAGGGAGACAGTTTTCTCTTTGCAGCATTGTGAACCTCACAAATTGTAAGAATATGGCTAATGTTTGCCACACCAGCATAAAGATTTTTGGCCTTGGTAGCAAACTTGAGAGCCTCTTGAAATTCACCCCTTTGCATTCTAGCTTCAGCAATTTCTCTGGCCCTAAAAGCCTCATCCTTGTTGCACTCCATGGCAGAATTCAAATCAAAATCCAACCGCCCAAATTTCTGTTAATCTCACCGTAAAACCTAGAAAGTACAATTTGTGTAATTTTAACAATTCAAAATCCACAAGAAGCACAGTGATTTTCGCGTGGTTGACACAAACAACCCTAACACGATGAAGTTAAACCTATCTACCAACATTTCATGCAGTGCTTAAACAAAACATGCACGCGATATGTCGATTATGAAACAGAAAACTGGGTACATAAAGAGTTAAATAAAAATGGAACCTGGTTTCGAATACCAAACATGAATCAAAATCGAGGAAGCGTGGGATTGATTTTCACATGGTGAGGGTAACAATGCTTCACTCTGTAAGGTGTTGATCCTTTAGAAAGTAAATAAACAGAGACTTGGAAAAGGAAAAGGAAATGTAAAACCCCAAGTAAAGAAAGGGCGCTTGGACGCGGGAGCGGAAATTAAAAGGAGAGGGAATGTGAAAACTCTAAATCACAAAGAGGGAAATTGGGAATTTTCTTGGATAAAACATAACAAAATATATATTCTTTATTTAATAAATGGGGTACATTTTGTGTAAAATTTAAACAAGCACAAATTTGTAAGGATTAATCATAATTCAAAAAACATTTTTGTACTTGAATAAGTTTAGATTTAAATAATATATATTCATACCCTAATAATCTTACTCAATTGTCTTTCGTCTATCTTAAATAGATTTTCCATTCTTAACTTTCTCAAATATTTTTTAAAAGCAAAATCACAATGAAACTTCATGCTTTAAAATAAACATTTAAATATATGATTGATCTAACAATATTATTTTAACAGAAACAAATATTTAAAATAATATACAAACTCTAAAATTATTTATTTTTAGCTTTTGAAAAGTAATTACTAAATATTCAATATTAAAAGAAACTTATATGAGAAAGATATTAAATAAAAAAATGAATAAGGAAAAAAAAAGTGTAATTTCATGTGTTCCAAGAAAATCAATTCAAACAATAATAACACAACGACGTGATTTTTTAAATGGTATATGTTTACAGTAAGAATTTGGTTTAGTGTTCTTCTTAAACTTTTGTTTATATATATAAGCCCACACTAAAAAAAACTTTTTAGAAGAAAACAGTTTAATATGCTTATTTAAATTCAATTAGGATATTTTTTAAGTTAATTACTTATTTAAATAATGGAAAATACGAGTTTTAATTCTTTGATATGTGGTAACTTATAGTTAAACTAGTAACAATAAACATACCCAAACGAAATACAATAACATTGAATAAACAATAATGATTTCGTTTAATATCTCATTCTTAAGAAAAATAATAATCGAAATAAATTAGAAATGATAATTCACAAAATCAACTCAATTCAATATTTTGTTCCTTTTATATAAACAAATGTGATAATTTGATATATTTATTGAATAATAATCATTAAAGAGCGGTTCAAATACGAATAAAATAAGATATTTTTTTATAATTTTTATATAAAAATATAAAAAATGATGTATTTTTAAATATGTATTAATAAATTTTCATTTGGTCTATTCTTTTAGAGTAGATGGTTTTTGTTGACAGTCTAGTCGTTGTTATGAGGAGTATAGACTCTCATCTAACCATTTAATTGTTATTTTATAGAATAGATAGTATGTTCTGTATAATAGATGATTTTTATTGACCATCTAATTTGTGTTATGTATGTTTATATATGTTAGAACAAGTATTCTTATAATGTTATTTCCACCATAGTTAAGACCAAACATGAGTTGTTCATGCATAACGAAATTAACTTACACAATTCGTGTTCAAAGTTTTCTCCACCCTAGTTATTAGTCTTGACCTTTGGTCTTAGGTTTCGATTTTGACCTTCGGTCTTAGCAGAATACATGTAATGACATTCTGATACTTAAGGAAAAAGTATAAATTGTATATAGGATTATTATTAAAGAGATAAAAAAAATGTATCTTTACCTTAGAGTGTTTTCTTGTTTATGCTACTTGGATAAAACTTTTACATGTAAGAACAATTAAGGGAGACCCAAATAGACTTAAGTGTCCTTTTAATGATTTAAGGATTAAGCTTCATTTAGAGTTGTTAGTCACTTGATCAAGCTATAATCCTAAACATCAGATAACTTAAGTGGGATGTCGAGATGCCAATATATAAAGTAGTCTTTTAGACCTTCCCGATTATAGCATTTCGGATAGTATACCGACCTACAAAAGTGATGACAGAGAGTCAATAAAGAAAAATTCATTTGTTTACCCATCTTTTGTCAGTCCCGCCAACTTATTATCAATCCCATGTGATATATAAGTTAATTATGTTTTTAATAAAATAATCATATTCTAACTTAATTTTTTAGAAATTATACTTAAATTAGTTGAGTGAGATTTAAGTTATTGATATGAGGTCTCATTGTATAAAGAGTCAACTTAAAATTCATGATGAAATTTTCTTTTTAAGTTGAATTTAACATTTTTTTTAAATATTAATGATCAAAAAGTTAAGTAAATTTTTATTATCTGATAATTTTTGAATATTTTTAATTAAATTTTTATTAAATATATCATGATATTAAGTGTTTAAAATATTTTTTATATTTATCTAAATGCTCTGTCATTTGATTTTTGTTGTCAACCAGATTATGTAACAGTTCTTTCTTTCTTTTTGTCTCCAACTCACTTATTAACTTATTCTTTTATTTTTTTAATTTCCTCCAACTTATTGATTAACTCTCCCGTCTCATCTCTAGGACAAGGAAACTAACAATTACATGATCTCATTTACCACAAAAATCAAAAGATAAGGTATTAAGACGAAAAAAAAAATATGTTGAAGATTCAATAAAACGATATCTTTAATAGGAACCCATTTAAAAATATTAAACTTATAAAAACTTAATTAAGTCATGATTAAATTTAACATTGTATTAAAATAAGACAACTTAGAGTTAAGATTTATTCTTTCCTCTCTCTTTTTTCTTGTTATCTTTGTCTCTTTTTTTTTTCTCCCCTTTGCATATTTCTACCTCTTTCTCTACACTTTTATTTATTCGATTTCTCTCTTAATTTCTAAAATTAAAATTAAATATCCTTTCCTTCATATTCAAATCCTATCGGTTATAAGGTAGTAAGATAAATAACATTTTCATGTAATAAACTATGCAAAGTAAATTCATTTTGAGAGTATAATCTTCATATTCTTTGTAATGTTGATATACATGTGAATAATTCACATATTATGGGTTTTAAGTTGAGAATTTTGATAAAAAGAACTTGCAAGTTTCCCTTGAGGAGAAGGAGAGCAACACTTGTCCTAACATCAGATGATGAGTGTTGACATTTTTTCATAGACTTTCACAGCGACTTAGAGGGTTTGTCCTTCATCTTATGTTTCTACTTGTCGACGAAGGGGGCAACGTAGTTGGACCTATTGAAGGATTGATAACTATAGTCAAGAGGCGAGACCCTCATTCAAATCCTTGTCACTGGCTTTGTCACATTGTTGCCGAAGTTTATTTAAGACTTGCTTGAAATTAGGAGCAGCGTGAGCCTTAACACCTAAAAACCATAAAAGCATTCATAAAAAATTATACCAATTGTAACCAAATAAATCAAATAAAGACTATACATATCAGTAAAATCCAACCATCGTTGCGGGTAATCTCCTCGGCAACAAGTCTAAAACCCTGAAAATCCCAATGTCTTCAGAAGTCATCATCAACCTCAGCCAACTATGATATTGGATGGGATTCTGGATCCAATAAACAAGGGAACTTCGATTTTACCCATCATAAAAAAAGTGACGACCAAGAGTGATGCAATTCTACTTCCAATTGAATGCGTCATGTTCTTCTTCAATATGAATTTGATTTTTGACGTATTGAATAGAGTGGGATATAAACGAAATTCAAGTGGAAGAAGTGTTGTTCATGTCATAGTGTGAGATGCAATTTAGATTTTAAATTCCATGTGGGGTTGAAGTATAAAAGTGCCTTACAAAGGAAACTATATATATTCTAGGAAGATCTCAAGAACAAGTAGAAGCACCAAGAAAATATTTGGTAGCATAATAATACTTATTCATAAGCTGAAAATTCCTATATGAGAGGCTCCTATTTGTATACTTAAGAAAACCCTTAATCCTAACTTGTGGAGCCAATTTCTTAAAATCCTTTTCAATAAAATGTTGACAAGTGACTTCTCATGATTGGCTTAAATCCTCTCCGTTGAGAGAGTGACAAGTGGCATAGATAGCTTGTAGTCCAAGTTTCAAAATACTCTCCAATAAGATATGGATAAGTGGCAAAAAGAAGCTTGGAGAGGAAGCTCTCCATGTGGCGCCTAGTTGGAAGCTTCACATGCACATGTGACGCCTTCTATCTTTCTAGGTGGCACCTTCTTGGATGATTCTTTCATAGGTGAATGTTCATTGGTTCTTATAGGCTTCAAGACCCAAAACCCTACACTGCTTGATCCAAAATACAAGGCCTGAAATTCGATTTTACTTGGCCCAAAAATAAATTCTACATTACTCTATACAATTTTTACATATAGAGGTTTTATATTCTTGAAGCTCCAAAATATCTATAATGATCTTCTTCAATTTTGAACTTGGGCCTAAAAGTTTGTTTGGAGGCCTAAACTTCTGGTGAGCTCCAAATCAAGCCTCTAATTATATGATCTCTTTATTTTTATCTATAATCCTGAAGATGGTCCTCCATCACAGAGGCTCCACCACGACTTCAAAAAATCTCCTCTTAAAATTTTTATACAAAGACGTATATGACGCAAGAACATACATTTCTGATTGGTTGACAAGTGACAATCAATCAACCAAGTCAATTAGCCAGACAATAATAAAGAAAAATCTAAAGGGAGGACTTTAGTTTAAACAAGTCACACAACAAACGAAAAGCTTGTAGTAAAGCCCATGAATTCAAATGTAACTAGGTAGGAGTAACACTTAAGACTCGAAAGACACCTATAAGGAACTCATTAAAAGGAAAATGGAAATGAAGAGACACACATATATAAAAGAACTCAAACGAAGTCCCTTTTTGGCCATGACATACATTGTCAACAACATTGCACGCTCCCACAAAAGTATGCCCACATTGTCATCCTTCTCAAGCATCGACACACTAGTTACAAAAGACTCTATCATAGATGACCATCGATTAGAAAAGTACTCGATCACACACATATCTACCCAATCATAACCGACCAAAGTGGAAGATCACTCTTGGCCTGCTCCATGACCAGATTTGTTGCTCTACCATGAGCATTGACTCGATGTATCCTAGTCTTGGAAGCAGAAATGACACCCACTATAGCAACTGAAGGCTCACTAAAATCCTCCAATGAGTATCCACCTAAAGAGGTCGACATACTTGAAGAAGAAGACATCACTGACTTGGGAAAAAATGAACTCTCTACACCTAGCCACTAATAAGATGAATGGTAAACACATGAGTGGTCCCAACATTGTGACCCACTCCTGTTTATAGAATTTGGAAAGTGAGGTAGCCGAAAAAACACATCCTTTCCCAATTGTCAGATTTATCCACATCCAATGGATACAACCGTTTCGAACACGAATCACAAGAGATGTCATTTCAAGTCCCCAACCAACCCATATTAAAAACCTTATATTACAAGGAATACCCTCGAGCCTAAGGTTAGCGAGATAATAGAGACCAGCTAAAATCATCTCGACACTCATCAAAGAACATTCATAGAATTTTTCTTGCAAAAGAAGACGTTCATGCAAAGTTTTCCAAGTCCAAAAACTAGTGTATTAGACATGACTAAGATCATCTTCACCATAAAAGACTGTAAAGATTACATAATCATATTGAAAATATCGTCTAGGGACCCAACATAACTCTATAACTCTATAAATAGGTTGATAAAGACAAAGTAGAAATATGTTTTCAATAACATTTATTACTCTCAACTAGCTAAGATATCATACTTAAACGTCTAAGCACCTTTTAAAGGTTCACACATCCACCCTTTATTGAAAGAGACCATCAATATCACGAGGAGAACATCTCAAAAAGAACATAAACTATTAAACAAGTGAAGATACCTTCTTAATTCATAAAAAAAATAATAGCATAAATTAATAATTATATATTATATATTCTTTATAATGATACGTTAATAGGAACGATTAAACTATAGTTAACTAAGAAAATGTGTTGTGATTGCTATAGGTGACATGCAAAGAGAAACTCACTTCACATAAAATTACAATTTTTAAAATATAATAAATATATTCAAGATTAGAAAAAAGAAAGTATTACCAGAAACTTTTTTTTTCTTATTTACATTACATTAGAATCTAAATTAATATATTTGAAGGAAACCAATCAAATTGCTCAAATTTATACAGTTTGTTCCTCACCAAAAAGTCCCACAGGGAATGAAGGTTGAAAATAGATTATAAGTCCTTTTCATATACCTTATCTTGATCTATCTTATTCTCAGGTATTTCTTGCCAGCATATCCCTCATGAGTTGCTTTGGTGCTGTCACATAAAAAGTGGATTCATGTAAAAGGTGGAGGTGCAGGAGAAGAAAAAAATAAATAAATAAATAAATAAATATATATATATATATATATATATATATATATATATAAAAACGGATTATTAGTTATTACTGTGCTACTTTTTTCGTTCTTGTCTAACCTGGCAACCTTGTGAACTTTTCAAACTGCACGAATGCTTGATTGATGAACATTTCTGTACCATAGACGATGGCAGCACCAACTTCTCGTGCTTCTTGAAGGAGTCTTGTCAATTTTGGAGTGTAAATGGCATCAAATACCAAGGAATAGTATTTCAAGGCTTCCTGTTAAAACATTGAAACAACATGTGGCATGACGTTTATAATTTAAAATCATAGATCCTTTTAGAGCCAACTTCTTAAAAACTATTGTTGATGTAACTTTCTTAGAGTAATTTATTGTAACTTCTGGTAATATCAGAATGTGCTACACTAACACCAAACCTTTGGTACCAGTGACTCGTCAATTTTTGGTTCCATTCCAACAGATGTAGCATTTGCGAGAATCATGCCTTCTTCTGGGTGGAAGTTCTCTAATTCAGACAAAGTAATAGCCTTTCCTCCCACACTGTCGGCAAGTTCTTTGGCTTTGGCTGATAACAAAGAGAAAAGAAACATATTATGCTCCTCATCTTCATTCATCACAAGGAGTGAACTATCAAACTAAACCAACAACACTTTCTCACCATATGTACGATTTGCAACAACTATTCTTGCACCCTTTTGTTTTCCACCGTAAGCTAGTGCCTTTCCTGCCCCACCAGCTCCTATAACCACAAACAGTTTACCATATAAAGGTGAACCAGACATGGATCTTCCGTTTGAATCTGCAAACAATTGTAACAAAAAGCCTATAAATAAACCAAAGCCTTGTATCCTTCCTGAATATCTGCAAAGAAAATAAAGCAACATATGTAGAAACCCTGTAGTCGTTCCTCAATAGCTGCAATGGCCCCAAGATAATCAATATTATAACCTATTAGTTTCCCATCACTTGGCCTCCTAATCATGCAGCTAATAGCTCCTATTGCCTGATAAAATGAGTTGAATAGGAAACCAAATTATGTTCAAATGATAGAAAAAATGGGACAGAGGTTTTTTAAGTCCAAATAGTAAATACCTTAGCAATAGGATCAACCTCATCACAACATCTAAGTCCATCCACCTTGTGAGGAATCGTGTAACTGGTTTTATTAAAGAACTAAGAATTACTAGCAATCGTGAGATTGAAACCATAATTTTGACACAACCATTACATTAGCCTTTTCACTACAAAAATGCTGTCCTGCTAAATTTTTGTGACCACATGACACCATTAAATAAGCTTTTTATAGATCATTTACTTATGTTCTAAAGTATATTAAGAATAAACATATACGTCACTAGCACTAAATAAGGGTCAAAGCGTAGGAAAATCCAAGAGAAAAATATCTGAAAGATTAAAAAAAATAAAATAATAGATAGATCTAATAAAAGAATAATATCACTTTTAATTCAAAATCTTAAAACAATAAGTTTTTAAATCTTCTTTCTATATGTTAGTCAATTTTCTTGTTTCTAGATAATATGAAATTTAGACTAACAACTAAACCTTGATAGTCGGATACCTAACACAAAGTATAATATAGAAAAATAGAAATATCTTTATTCAAGTATATATTACAGAGTAGAAGAATCTTGGAGGATATCATCATACCTGTATCCAACAAAATCAAGAGTAGAGTAAGTGTTGAGAAAATCTGAGACATTATCGACCGAGAATGGCAAGTAAACTCCATCAAATCCCAGAGACTTGAAAGCTGCATTATAAAGATGAGGACTTTTGCTATGACTGGTAGGATTTCCTATAACACCGTGTACTTTGGTGTCAACCCCAATATGTCTAAAATTGTACAAATCCAACAATTCTTTGATAGTTGGTTGCCCAGGAGCTGATACACCACCATCCTCAATTGAACCAAAGGTGAGAAATCCTCCAAATTTTGCACAGAGTACCCGTGACAAAATCCCCTTCTCCCCAATTGCAATTCCTATCATTGGGACCTACAGTTATTCACGCGATTAAACTCAACGTGTGATACTTTTTTATTTTATTATTAACAGAAAATGTTACACCTTTTTTTTTTTCCATGAATAGATTAACTAGTGAACACCTGAACTACTTATGAATTCTCAGAAGTTTCTCAACTCAAAAAAACTTATTATCAGATTCAACAAACATGCTATCAGATTTCTAAACTTGCGAGTGTATGTTTGGTTGCATTAGGTATACATATTATTATTATGTTATTTTATTTAAATAATAATTATTATTAAATTCATATGAATTGTTTTTATTATTATTATCATTATGTTATTTTGTTTTAATTTAAAATAAATTTGTATGTCTTAATTTTTTATTACAGTTTTGTTAATTATTATTATTAATTTTTTTATTAATTGTTAAAATAACAAATATGGTGCTAAATAATTAAAAAAATATTTGTTAATTATTTTTATATAATGATTATTATTTTTATTATTAATTGTTAAACCTAAAAATTATAATATCAAATAATTAAAAAATGATAATAGAGAAAGAAATGATTTTAATTAATGTTATTAATTGAAATTTTCAGCATGCCACTTTTATTTTGATTAGTTTGAAATTATGTCTATTTAAGTGACAGAATTTGCCCATTTTGGTAAATAAATTTTTTTTTACCCATTTTGAAAATTAAAATTAAAAAGTACACCAAAATGGGAAAAAAACCTACCTTTTGCTCAACCTTTAATTTTTCAAACATATTCTAATCATTTGTAATTGAATACCTGATGTAGAATTCTGTTAAAGTTTGTCGAATATTTTTAATTTCATCTATAACTTTTAAAAGTAAAGAAACTTATTTAAAAATTCTCGAATAATTCATAACTTAATATTCAATTAAAATAGTTCTTGAAATATGTGTGAATTTTCGAATAAATCCATAAACGTGTAAATCTTATAATTGAAATAAATGTTGAACAAGTAACTATTGGAGTCATATATTTTGTTTCATATTTTGTAGGGATTTCATTAAGTTGTTTACATTTTGAGTGTTAGCCTGTAAAAGTCTTTTAATAAAATATTAATAACTTCTTAGTTTATGTTTCTCATAATTTTGTCAAATTCATGAAAGATTAAACAAGGAGTTGAGATTAATTAATAAGAAATGAGTTGCCAGAAATTTCACAAATTCTTGATGACATGTAGATGACACTCTAATTAAAGGTACAATATCTTTATTTGAGATTTATAGTTTATTTGAGTATTATAGTTTATAGGTCAAATTTTCTTTTGAATGTCAGAGTGTTATAGTTTATTTCCTCTTTTATATAGATTTTCCTTTGAATGTTAGAGTGTTATGATTTGATTCTGTTTTTTCAAATGTAAATTAATGTCATCTGTAATATAATATGATTTATGTTGTTTATACATTCCTTTTTAATAAAATATTAATAACTTCTTAGTCGATATTATCCATATTTTCCCACGAATTTATAACTAAGATCCTACAATAACAATTTCACATCTAAATTTAAGATTTATAATTGAATAGTCATTAGCAAGACTTCGATCCGCCGACAAAAAGAAAAAAGATTTCATTCTTTATGTTATCTATTGTGATTATTTATCTTTCCTTTAAGAGAATTATACATTCATTTTGCTATGAAACAATAACTTGTGTTTAGAAAACCTTTTAAAGTAGTTCTTAAAAGTAAATAAATTTAAATTTTAAAAGTGCATTAATTAACTGTTAATTTATGATAAACAGAAATGGGTATATGAGCAGTGGTAAGTTGAAACGTTACTTGAGAGTGTACTAGAACTTGGAGAAGACGTGCAGAATCAGTGATGTCTAAGGCAGTTGTAGCAATCTTCACTATATCGGCGCCGGAAGCTTGAATTGTAGCAGCAAGGTTACCAATTTCCTCCACAGATGGAGTATTTTCCAAGTTGTGCGAAGAGACAATGATCTTCACACTCTCTGGCTTTTTCCGTCCAATGCGATTGTAGAAGTCGTGAGCTACCTTCAATACACAAACACACAGATATAAAATCGTATTTTTTTAAATTGAATCTAAATACAAAATAATTTTAAAATTAATGATAAAAATAATGTTTAGTAAACATTAACCTTTATTCAATGTAATAATAAATAATAAAATATGATTAAAATTAGAAAGTAGTGATATTTAATGTAGAACGGTTTTTTATATGAAACTCGTAGATAATTAAATATAGTTTGTTTTAATAAATACTAATTAAAAATATAAAAAAATACTACTTGACGAATTATATTCCCATTTGTATCTCATCAAATTTAATTCTATAATTATTAGCAAGACGAAGATAAAAAAAAATAGATACAAATAAAAGTATATATGTGCATTTTTCAACATATGTAGTTATCTTCTACGTAATATTACTTGCATTCCTTTAATTTAGTGCGAGAATAAGAAATATATATATATATATATATATAATAATAATAATAATAATAATAATAATAATAATAATAATTTGTTATTATGAAATACATAAGACTCCAACAAATTTTCATTCTAAAAAGCAGTCTTATATTAATTTTAAATTATTTTAATTTAAAATAGAATTTTAAATTTGGTATCAAATCACTTTACAAACATCCAAACTAATTTTTTTAGAAAATATGAAATAGGATTTGAAATCTAATCCAATTATTTATATTTTCGTTCTATAAAATCTCAAATTGATTTTTACAAAGAAAATATAAGTTTAGATTTAATTTCAATTCGATTATATATATCAGATTATTTTTTGATTAGATTTTTAAAAGATTTGATACATGTTGTGATTACGTCTCAACACTAAACTCTACACTATTGAGTTACGTTTAGGTGCAGTCTAATTGGTTGATAACGATAGTGTGTAGTTCTTTTTTGTGTGTCTGTCTATTCATTTTACAAATGTGTAGTTTGAAGACTGTTGTGATTTTCACCAAAAACGAGAGACTCCCTAAAATTATGTTACCACTACTTAATATTTAACAATAAAATGCATATCTATGAAATTGAAAATTATAATAAAATTTGGATTGATGTAAAATGAATGAAACTTAAATGAACAATTGCTTTTAGGTAGCATGAGGAACAGCAGCACATTTTTTACAGTATTGTTGAATTTATTATGTTTTGCATGGTAGGTAAAGAGTATAGTAGGTAAGTAAATTACCTTGAGCTCAACTTCAACGAAGTCACATTCGAAATGAATGGCTAGACGTAGAGCTTCTTGTCGGTTGGTTTCATCACCCTTATACTCTCCTCCTTCCCATATTGGTCTGAAATGACACACACAAGCCAACCATGCATGAGTTATAACTTATAATTGAAACCTACCATTAATGAAATGAAAATGCTGTGATATAAACCTATAGGTGATTAAAATGGGCAAAGGACGGTTATTGATTAGAAATGGAAGATGTTGAGTTGGGTGGAAGTCCTTCAACAAATCCAACCGAGCCTGTACTAAGTCAGCACCCAATTCTTTTGCCTTCACCATCTCAAACACCATTTCTTCCACCGACTCTGCTGTCGTTGAACCACAAATCAGTGTTGAGTTTCTTCTGCCTCCATTTCCAATTCCAGCCTCCCTCTGGAACTGGATTTGCCCACTGTGTTAGAATATAATCTTCATTAATTAATAACAACAATATAATCTTCACATTTTAAGATAAATGCTAACCCGGGCGCTGCTGCTGATAGTCATTTGGCGATGAAATGAGGTTGATCTAGTGCTATGCTGCTGCAGAGGAAAAGACAGAATGAAAAACGGGCTTATTTAGGAAAGTAGGCAAATGGGAAAGGGGAAAAAAGACTTGCTTACAACTGTGTTTTCTAATAAAATATTATATTATAATAAAATAATATTTTTTCGATTGTATAGTAAATGTAGAATAGAAAAAATACTACTACTTTTTTTCTATTTTTGTTACGGTAACAATTAAATTAAGGTCACTGCATTCTCCATTCTCGTTTATAATCGCTATATCCTATAAAAATTAAAACTTCAATCTTACTGTTTAAAAATATATATTTGAGATTATTCATTTTAAAATTTATTTCTGAATTTAAAAATACATTGTAAAATATATATTTTAAAATGTTTTATTAGATTATGCAATCCGTAACTACATGTATATTAATACATTTTAGATTCCAGAATGTAACCGCCTTAAAGAATGTATGTCCCTGCATAAAAAAGAAATAATGTATGACATGTTAAACATAAAACCATAGGCTCGTATTGTGTGATTCATTGTAGGATTGAAGGATGGAAGTGAGATTAACGAGAGATAATCACTTAAACCTAATGTGTTTTGATGGGCAGTATGGATCTACTTTCACTGTAAAATCATGGAAAAATTCAACATAAAGCAATTGTTTGTTACTTTAGAAAATTACAGATAAGTAACCCACCCTACAATCATTTGTTATTTCAAAAAATTACGGTGAGGGGAACCAAAAAGTATGTGCTTGCCGTGGACAATCCTACTTAAGATAAAATGAGGGTGCATAATTGGGATTATAACCTTTTTATTTCTTCTAGTTATTCTTAGGTTTAAAACAGTATGACTTACGAGATTTCACTTGTATGAAGGATGGGGTTATTAATCTTATAGCTTCAAGTGTTAGAAATAAAAACGGTCTCATTGGCCTCAATTATGATATTGGGAGGATAAACAAGTTGTTTGGACTAAAAGTATTGCACTTTAAATAAGGCGATTATTAATAATTTTTTTAACATTCAAACTGTATGTTCTATCACGGCTGGTATTCACTCAGGCCAACATAAATGTCGAGATAAAGAAAGAGGTGAACAATCTAAAGTAGCGTACACAACACTCAGCTTTCTACTATCCACAGAAGTCATCTATCTATCTACCAGACAGCCATATCTCATTATTTGTACTTGTACACCTGGGTAACTTTGCATATACAGATGGGGAGACGTACATGATTATAGACTATAGACTACAGAGATCAGATCGAATATCACTGATCGTAAAGTATTCAGATCCCCCACTATAACATTTATAAGGTGGATTTATGCCTAAACTTCTGCTATTAAAAAATTCGGGGAATTCAAAATGTTAGTAGCTTCCTGCAAACGATTAATCAGCCAAGTATTACGAGTGCAAACGGTATCCCAAGAAGACACAGACAAGTGCCACCATACAGACATATAGAAGTGGGAATCCGACTTGAACTTTTTTTGGACCTTTATTGATGAGATCTGCCTACAAAAAGAATAAACCCACCATTAAGAAATGGAATCTACTGACCCTAAAAGAAGAAACGGAATAAAATTGAAAAATTGCATGCATGTAAATGGGGAATAATTCTAAAGCAACAGACAATATCTAATTTACAATATTGATAAATACTTTCTCAAGAACCCGGCCCCCACAACCCAGTTTTCCGAAAGCACCACCACTTGTATGTTGATAGCAATTCAAAATATAGAATGACACAATTATTATTGCATCTCAGGTATTATGGCAAGAACCAATTAATAAAGGCCACAATAAATACTACTAGTAAAACTATAAAGTGACTCCCAAGCTTACTAGTTTTTCTTGCAAGATTTTTGTCTCATAATTGCTGAGCCTCCTCTCCTCTGTTAACTTTGATATTGTTACTCCAGACTGCAGAGTAAATAAGAAACAAGAATAAGAAACAATATCATCTCAATACCCACTATTACTTCCGCCCGTTTTAATGAGGAAACCCAAAGGATCGGATTGATTCATTGCTATTTGCAACAGAAAAAAAGAAAGACATTTTCAGAGAGTTAAGTATATAGAAATGTCAAACTAATAAACTCTAGATGAATGTAAAAGTCTGCTAATACAGTTATACCATTTTGTGACCCTAATCATCCCACAAATTGCACATCTGTATATTAAAAAAGATGTTAAGAGAGCAGCCTGGCTGTCTCCTTTGGTTTTTCTAATTCCAACTTATATTTTGTTCAACAAATGTAGTGGATCTCAAATCAATAGGAAGGGAAAAAGTAATGTAAATAACAATCAAGCATGCAATCACACAAAAATCTGTGAAGCTATATAATTTAAAACAAGTATGCTAATAAATATTTCAGTAAAGTGAAAAAGGTCTAAAGAATACTTTATGCTTCAACCCTCTCGAATGAAAACTAGCCCAAAATGTGCTTTGACAAGGCATAAAAATAATCAAACTCTTGAAATGGTCATAGAAAATTTTGTAAACCAAATTTGCTTCAACTTGCAACTTACTAGGAAGCATGTCAGACATGCAAGCAGATAAAAAGTTTCAACAATAGAGAATGGTGGCATGCCAAACCTCATTTAGTTTTGACTCAAGTCCATCAAGCTTTAACTTCATCTCTTCAATAGCTTGCATTAATTTGAGCTCCTCTATACTCTTTGAAACTCTTAACTCAGCTTCTTTTTCTGGCTTCAGTTCCTCAACATTCTTTAATGCTTTCAACTCCATATCTTTCGACATTTTTAACTCTTCAACTTTTTCTGCCTTCAGTTCCTCAATATTCTTTGCTGTTTTGAACTCCAGATCTTTTGACTTTTTTAACTCTCCTTCTGGATTCAGTTCCTTTACAGAATTTACTGGGTTTAAAATCTGAACTTCTGAATTTTTCAACTCTGCCGCATTCTCTGGTTTCAGCTCCTCTTCATTCTTTACTTTGTTCAAATCCAGAACTTTAGACACTTCCAACTCTGTTGCTTTCTCTGGTTTCAGCTCCTCCGCATTCTTTACTTTGTTAAAATCCATAACTTCAGACATTTTCAACTCCGTTGCTTTCTCTGGTTTCAGCTCCTCTTCATTCTTTACTTTGTTCAAATCCATATCTTTTGACACTTCTACCTCTAACTTTTTTTGTGGTTTCAGTCCTTCTACATCCTTTACCATGTTCAAATCCTTATCTTTTGACACTTTTAACTGTTCTTCTTCATTTGGCTCCTCTACATCCTTCACAGTGTCCAACCCCATATAATAATCTGGCCTCAGCTCCATATCCTCTTCTAGCTTTAATACCTCATGAACCATGTCTGGATTTTTGAGAACCTGACATACACAAGGAACAGAAAACATTTGAATGACTTATGCAACACTTATGAATTGAAATCATAAAATTGATCATCCTTACACGCACAAAGACTACCAAAAACAGCAGAGATAACAGCTCTCAGAAAATAAGAGGTTTTATAACATGTTTCCAAAGTGCCACAAGAAAAAATGAAAAATTTGCAGCTCTTAACAATGCATCCTTTCAAATTATGAAAATAACAATCCAGAAATAAAAACCAATAGAACCCTTAAATATGTAGCTATGATATTCAATTATCTTTTCTACGGGATTTGAAATATCTCAAAAACGAAGTAGAGAAAAGACAATAATTTAGAGCGAAGTATGGTGAAGTTTACTCTGACCATCGGCTCTGGCGATTGGATTTCATCTTTACTATATATCTGAACCTTTCCATGATCAAGACCATTATTGAAGTCACCATTAATAGGAGAGAGATTAGGTGAATTGGGTGGGCTGATGAGGGTCACCTTCAGCTTATTCTCTTCCACATATTTCCTTCCATCTTTAACAAACTGCCATTACCAAACAATAAATCATAATATAGAAATCAATATAAAATCTACCATAGTACTAAATCACGCACTCTTAAATATCCATACCAGGCTGGAAGTAACCTCGTCACTGGTTGTTTCGGCAGGAACCACCGAACTCTGGATTAAGAACTTGTCCTTGCACACCATATCTTCAGGTGCTTCCCTTTGGGCTTGCATTGTAACTGTTTGATGACAAATACAGGTAATAAAAATTGAATTTGGGAGGGGAAGGGGACTGAAACTACGATGCTAAAATTAATTTTCATATTTGAAGATTCATCTTCAGCTGTTGTTCGGGGAAAACTGGTATTCCTTGAAAAATTAAATTTCACTAAAACACTCGCAATTACATCAATTTAAAATTGAAAAGCAATAAGCAATATAAGAGTGGTCAAAGAAAAGTATGTCGTGCCAAATTCAGGCCATTTGGCCTCTATTCCAAAATAATCCACCGCACTGACTAAAGTTATTCTCAAGAGAGATTAACTAATTTAAGTTAAGTGTCTCAAAGGGGAAAAATACCAAACAAACACACATAAGATGAAGACTTACCTATGAATTCACAGGTAGCTTTCGGCATGAGAACTCCAACATTTGGACGCACCGAATATTTCTTAGGCGACGTCGTTTTGACCTGCGAACATCAATGATACCAAAATGATTAATCTTCCCGTCCAGCCCAGTGCCTAACCCCAACTAACAGGGATAAAAGAAAGGTGTTCAGACCTTGAACGCCACATAGTCGGAGGTGTTATTAGTCAACCGAACCGAGCAAGAACTTTGCTTCTTCAATTCAACTACAAAGGCCAAAAATCACCGCATATTATTCAACCGACCACACAAACACACAAGTCATAATAGATTCAACAGTATCAGCATGGACGGCCAAACGCACACTAATAGAAGAATTAGAAAATGCACTCACATATAAATTTGAGTTCCTTGGGTTCGATTTCGAGAATCGGAGCTTTACTCATGATTGTCCCCGAGGGGGTAACCGAAGCCGAGATCAACACCTAAAACGACAGCGTTTCAGTGAAGCCGTTCGATTCGACGCAGAATACAGTGAAAAAAAGAGGGGAACGAATCAAGTCGCGGCAGATCAACGAGTCAACTCTACTGAACTCGTAACGGAAAATGGGGAAAAAGGTGAAAACATTAAATTTTGGTTGCACACAGGAAGTCCTAAAATTCAGCTAAAACAACAACATACCAGTAGCAAGCACAACGCAGCAATAATACAAGTGTGAGTTGGTTTTCGAAACTGAGGCAACTGAAGAAACGGCAGCGTTTAAACGATTGACACAGAGAGAGGTGAAAGATGTGTTAAAATGTAATTAGCGAATATGGTGGTGGGAATTTCTCTTTCTCTTTTCTCTCATGCAAGGTTGTGTTGAGATAACAGAAGTGGATGCATTGAATGGGAATAAGCGTGTGAATGGTGATCTTGTTCTAAACGGAGAGTGGAGTAGACAGATAGAGCGATTAATGCATCGATTATTAAGTTGCAGGAGAAGGGAGAAAAAACAAAAGTGGAGTGGGATGGGGGAGTGGAAAACAAAGGGCTTTTTGTTGAAAAATTATAAATAATAATTTTTTATTTTTTAAAAATTAATTATGCTTTTTTTTAAGAGAAAGTGACTTATATGGAAGACGTCGATGGTACCGACCTTTTACCGACACGTAGCTGCTTCCTTCTCATGGCTCGGCGCAACCGGCTTATAAGATGTCACATACCATACCCGGCAAATTATGATCACAACCCTCTATTTGTATAAATAATATTATGCTCACATCATTTTTATTAATTTTTAGAAAAAAAATCGTAATTTGTTTGAACATGTAAGATTAAATAAAAAATGTTTATTTTGTAAAAAAATAAAAAAAATTTAAAATTTTAAAATGTTATTATTATGATATATCTAATAGTCTTGTTTTGTATAGGAGTTGATGATGCATGGAAGGAACGCATGTTTTGATCTCCTTTATTCTTGGTCAATCAACGTCAAGGACGGTGCATAAGTGGTGCCGTTGTCAAGGTTCATAGATCACTGTTGGAGCTTCCAAAAATGCTATCCCTCCCATGCTTTACTTTTTATTATACTATTTAATTCAAACCTATTAGTTTATTATAATAGAATGATTTTGGTGTCCTTTGTCGCCATGAACATGCAGATATTGCTTTATGGAATTGCTAAAGAGTAACTTTTTAAATAAATGGAGAGAGAAAAAAACATGATGTTTTCTAAAATTTAATGATGAATAACGTCTTATTTTATATAATTACTTTTTACCTTATATTTCCTAAATAAATTTATAATTTAATATATCATAAATACGTCAGTTGAATCTCCAATACTTTAACAAAACAACAACATTGATTAAAGGACACCAGTTGTTACTATTGTGCAATTCATGGTAATTAAATTGTGTCTTAAAATTGTTGCAATGTAATGATTTTATTTTTTGTTTTAACAATAAATATTATCCTAAGTGTATTGCTATTGTAATTATGTTTTATATCTCAATCTACTTTTTATTTTTTAATATAAAAATAATAAGTAATTAGGAGTGAGTAAGAGTTTTTTTATGTTTATTGAATGACCTTGCTGATTGATTATTTGACAATGATTTTCATCAAATGATGCTAGCATTGACATATTTTAAATACACTAATTAATAAAGTTAGAAAAGGATTTGACATTAGTAACATTACTTTATGATGTATCTTCCACTTTCTTAGGTGCCTTCTTCTTTCCCAACTTAACACATCAACATACTTTTTTCACTTTTTTTTTTATTCTTATAAACTTCTCACCGACCAGCACCCCAAGGCATTTTTCATACAAGGAGAATGGTATTTTCAGATTTTTCAAAAATAAAATAAAAGGCAGGATTCGTATTTAAAATAATAATGGAAATGTTTATTATTGGAGAATCACATTCATTTAGATAAGTGAAAAATACCAAAAAAAACAAATAATTGCTATTGAGAAAACTATTATGAATGATTCATTCAACATCAAACATACTTATTTAGTAATTTTGTTGAATTAGCGAGTAGTGTATCTTTGCCTAGTGGGCGTGAAAAAACCTGTAATGCAAACAAAATGAATAAATGTCTGTATATGTATTAATTATTTAATTTTTTAGTTAAGACTTAATTCTAATTTTAGTTCTTATATTTTACAAAACATACAATGTTGGTTCTAAATTTTGTTCTCACAATTTTTTTTTATTTTTAACTATTCATAATTTTGATGTCTTAATTTTTGCTACACAAAATTTTCAATTTTTAATTTTAAAAGCATATTGTTATAATATTACATTTTAGTAACAAATTTCTATAATTTTTAGTCTATTTAGTCATGTAAACAAAAGTGAATATAATGTGTTTTCTCCTAATATCAGTGTATCATGTTCAAAGTAATGAAAATTACGTATAATTAAATTAAAAATTATAAATAATTTAAAATTAAAAGATCAAAATTGCATGAAAAAAATTAGGAACCGAAACTATGAATAATTAGAAATTGAAGACTACAATTGGTAAAAAAAAAAAATAGGGACAAAAATGGCAATTGACCTTTTTACTGCATATTGTCCCATATAAAATTAAATTAAATTCTAAAACATGATTTGGTCATATTAAAACTTATGTAATAAGTTTTTACTTTGACAATTTTTACCATGCCATTTATTACAATAAACTAAAAATTCTCATTGGGAAAAGTTATTACTCATTTCCATAATCTATTTTTACTCCATTACCTATATATAAAAAGATGAATCAATTCGAATTCTTCCTAACACTTCCACAAATGGTATGTTTCCAAGTCCTACACTGGTGATTCAGTAAGTCAAGTTTTTTACCTTAAGATAAATTAAATATATTATAGATAGTCTAAATTAGGTGAAAATGAGAGTATGACTGCATATATTAAATATACAATTAAAAATAAATTATTAAAAAATAAAATATACTATATGTTAAGAAAAAATTAAAATATTTATAACTGTTTGGCTTTTTTACTTCCTTTTGTAGAAAGTATGAGAACCTAAAAAGATGTAAGATTGAGTGACTTGTTTGTAACAAACACGGCATAATGGACTCGGTTGATTTTTTTTTCCTAAAAGTTTTAAAAGTATAATATAATAAAAGTATTTTCCTTTAATTGAAACAACTTTTATTTTCATCATTTTTTTATCACTTTTCCTTTTTTTTTTTTTTTCAACCTCGTTTTACCTTTTACCTCCTATGCTTTCACTTAAATGCGCACCCCACCACTACCAGTGACACGTACAAATGTTTATGAACAGGTCACTAGATAAGCGAGAACAAAATGGTATTTTATTTATAAAAAATTCTAAAATAGAATATCAAACTTTGTTGGCTAATGATCTTTCTTTTTCATTCGGTCACGTGCATATACAATCGCTCACGTGACACTTCCACAAAAGCCCCAGGTAAGTCTTCTCAGCTTGCTTTCGGCTTGAAGAAGACACAAGAATTTGTCAAGCACGAGACGCTCTCAATGTGATTCCGATAATGCTCTTCGTATTATAGAAAAAATCTGAAATATTTATAAAAAAGGGAAAAGATAAGAAGAGACAAAACAATATATGATAAATGTATAACATGATACGAGAAAAGAATATAGAGTGTTGTGAAAATTCGCCCCAATTCTAGTATCACTTGTGCTATTTTTCTTTTTTTACTTTCTACCATTTTTTTTACTTATTTTAATCTGATGATAGGAATATTCAATCTCTAACTTTAAGGTTTTTTCAATTATATTTAAAATTAACTAAGCCGGTTTTACCTTAGTTTTTGCATTTAAAACTCTTAAATTATAATTGTATATCAAATTAGTTATGAATTTATATGTGTAGTCAGCAGTTAGAAACTTATATGAACTAATTTTAAAAAGTGACATTGTTTAATATATATATATATATATATATA
>Ga0209489_105200_pt1 | contig 22989 bp, 15 predicted proteins | sample SiratrowhiteBW_FD_187527 | JGI IMG/M metagenome (GOLD analysis project Ga0209489, IMG submission 187527) | Root nodule microbial communities of legume samples collected from California, USA - Siratro white BW (SPAdes) (version 2) | ecosystem: Host-associated > Plants > Roots > Nodule | place...
AAAAAAAAAAAAATATATAAAATATATATATATATATATATATATATATATATATATATATATGATAAAACCTAAACCATTTTTCTTTACATGTTTTTATAAAAAAATATACTTTCTACATTTTTTAAACAAAAGAATAAAAAATTTTAAACTTCAATTAAATAGGCGAATTTATTTATATATAAAAACTTTATAAAATAATTTTATTTGTTTAAACGAATTTGAGTGTTGATATATGATATATTTTAATTGTTTGCTTATAATAATTGGCTTTATCATTTGAAAATATAGTATGTGGTTGTCTTATTATTGAGAATTATATTATTTGTCATAAACTTAGGTAAAGTTGTTGGTTTGAAGCCAACTTTATCAGCCTGGCTAATTTGAACTAAATTTATGGTATAACTTTGTGTTCGATATGTTCTAGTTTAAGTTTTATCTTGTTATGGTTGTTGCTTCATGGGTCTGTCTTTTATAGATTTGTTGGTTATTATACAAGTTCTAAAATCTTTCATGTGACTGATGATGAATATATATAATTTGGAAAAGGTGGTTTGACAAATTTTGACGTGAATTCTGGTTATTATTCTAACTTTATGTAAAATAGAAACTGCTTTAAATTTATCTCCAAAAGATTCAATTTGTGCCATAAAGAGCATTCAAATTGGATTAGATCATATAGATTTTTGTGCTACCATTGCTTTTAAGCGATCTATGGTAAAATTAAGTGGTATGAACTTTACTTCATCTACCATAACTTCATTATATATAAAGGACAATGTTGTGAAGATGGAAAATAAGTTTGCAACTGCCAAAATACAAATACTACTGAGTTACATTGCTTCTAGACATAAATGAGATATAGGGGTAACTAATGAGATATATTGCTGTCTTAATTTATTTTAATAAATATTGAAATTAAATAACTTATAATTATTCTTTGTTTATTTCACACATTAGATGTTGGAAGTGATATCTCATCACCCAATGATAAGTTGTAGTTATTTTTTCTTGAGTCTTTAACTTTTTGGGATATTTATGTAATTATTAGATGCACATTTTTTTTATGTTAAACCAAACATTGAAGGAAAATGTTGGTTAATTAATTTTGTCCGTTGTTATATTTTATTACATTTTTATTAATAATTATGAAAAATAAGTTTTATTAAATTACGAGATTATAAATATTGATAAATGATTTCAAATAATTTAACGTTCAAATTATAATAGTTGAAAATCACGTATTATATTCCAAAACTTATTAGAATAACAATATTAAAAATGTCGTGTGAATAGTAGTGTATAAATACAACACTATTTAACTAAAATTATTTTTTAATTAATGTTATAACAATTTTAATTGACATTATTTATAACTAAAAGTTGTAAGAAATACCAACGATTCAAGTAAGAATATTATCTTATACTTATACTTTATTATGGTAAAATCTATGACAATACGTAGAAATACAATGTACGTATATAATAGTATTTGTAAACGACACATAAATTATTTATCTACAGTATATAAAGTCTTTATATACTATTCAATCCAACTTAATTCAATAATACTATTATTACAATAGATGATTTTATATTTTATTACTCCAATATTGTTTATATATGATAAATGTTATTGTAAGATTAAGATATTTTGTTTTGAAAAAAGGAAAATCCTCCTTAGAGGGCGAAGGAAGCAGAGGTTATTCATTCACTCAGCAGAAGTGAGGGAAGCGGAATCAACAGTTGAGGCACCGGAGTGGAGAGCAGAAACCTTACTCCTCTTACTCTTTGGCACCATTTTCGTCGCTTTCAGGCTTCTCCCGAAATCTTTAGGGATTAGGTCATGGATTTCGTTCATCCTCTTCGACTGCTTCTCCACTCCGAAGCTCTGGTCGGAGGAAGCAGGCAACACGCTCTTGCCTTCGGAGAGACTGATTCTCTCGACGGAGGTTACGCAGCACTCTTGCCATTTCAGCTCTGCCAGATCTGCCACCACGTCCTCCAGTGTCATCGCCGCAAACGCCGACACGCTGTCACGCAGAGTCGAACGCGGCATATCTACAAGATCCAGCGATTTCACCGCCTCCACCAGCACCTTCTGCGCACGGAATCCAGATAGGGTTTTGTAATTTCTCAAAACGAAACCTATTTATCTCTTTTTGTTCGAAGATTTGCGGACAGAGACCTAAACTACTAAGGCAATCTAGAACTTCTAATCTTAACGCGCTTTGAATTTAAAGGAAATTGAAGAATAAAAAACTAAGAAGAAAACGGTGAAAATAGGCAACGTTTTTCCGCGAAATTTTGGTTAGTAACTAAACAGAACTTAAGCTTAGCGTGATGGAGAACTGAACCTTGGGAGCGCGGTGAATTTTCCTGAAGCCGTGAATGCGGATGACCTGTGGCAGTGTGTTGAGAGAATGAGATGCAGAGTGTTGAGAGAGAATTTTGAGAATGAAAATGAGAATTGAAAAGTGCATAGAATGAATAGAATGAATGGAACCTGATTCAGCTGATTGATTGTTAGGTGAAGCGTTTGGCGAGAATGAAGGAGGTGCAGATACTCCTCCACCCACACTTTCTCCTTCTTCCAAACCCGTTTTTTCGTGGAGCTTCCTTGGGATTGCGCAATCGCTGTTGGTATTTCTTCTGCCATTGTTTCTCAACAGAATGAGGGAGGAAAACCTCGCCTTTTATACCACTATTGCACGCGCGTTAGATGTTCGATAACAATTACTACGCGCACTTTTTAAATTAAATACTTAGATAAAGCATATATAAATTATGCGTCACCATAAAACTATTACATGTTTAATAACAACACTAATTTTTCATTTCATCTCATTAGTGAATGATTCATTAGAGAATACACTGTTATACAGAAGTGTACCATAGTTTATAAATAGTGGTGCACAAATTTTATAATCATGCAGTAGGATAAGATGCCATCATAGCAATGCCACAGAGTCCTTCCTTAGCAGTCATACCTCTTTGCATTCTAATGTATCCTTCTTCACCCCATTCTGTCCCCCATGAGTTCTTTACCAACCAATACTTCCTCCCATCATCACTCACACCATATCCCACAGCAGTCACTCCGTGATCCAACTCAGTTCCACAGGCACCAGTGAAGACACCACTCTTGTAAAACTGAAAGTCAGAGCCACTCGCATCAATGGCTACAGAAACTGGTTGATTGGCAACAGCTTTCTCAAGGGCGTTCTCGTTGTTAATGGGGACATCTTCGTACCCAGTAATGGTTGCAGCATCCACAGTTTCTGCCTTTGCATTGCATTTTCCATCAACACCCTTGTAGGGGTAATTGGCTTCAGTGTTGAGTCCATGATTTTTTATGATGAACTTGAAAGCATCATCCATAAAACCACCTTCACAGCCTTGGTCCACACCTTTTGTGTCACAATCAACAAGTTCTTGTTCTGACAAAGAGATCAATTTTCCAGAAGTCAGTGCATGAATTCCTTCAGTTGCTGCAACCGCCGAAAACGCCCAACAACATCCTACAAGATAAATTAATAGTTAGATAATCATTGAGTTTATAATTTGACATGGAAATGTCAATGAAGAATGAAGCATTTGCATACCACATTGACCTTGGTTCTTCACGGGTGTAACTGCACCCTTTTGCCTCCAATCTACTGTGGACGGAATCGCAGTCACATTTTCATACTTAAAAGTGGTCGTCCTTATGATTGAGGAACACATGTGCCCCTTGAACCTGTTTCTGCTTGCTATGAACTCATCGTTTGTGAGGTCTGCAAATTGATTAATGGCTAGCTTGTAAGGTTTATTGGCAGCATTGTTGAAGGTTTCAATGTAATTCACATTTTCCTTGAATATCCTGAAGCGCTTTTCCTTTTCTTGAGGGTCCTTGTACACTTTTCCATAACGAGCCATCCATTCCTGATGCCTCTCATACATGGAGTCATCTTGCAGAGTGCGAGATGTGACTTGTAATGCCCAGAATGCCATGCAGAAAAGCAACGCCAGTGAAATATGAAAGAACTGATTTTTTGCAACCATGGTGGCTTCTGTAGTGTGACAATAATTGGAACAAGTACTTTGGTGATGAGTGAAGTGTGTGAAAGATGTGTTATGGCTTGGTATTTAAGATTGTTTGTCGGGTTTATATAGGTATGTTAACGTTGAATTCTAAATATAGTTTTTCAGTTTCAAACTGAAGTCTCAAAGGACCTCTTTCTTGTAAGTACCTACGAAATTAGAACCTTGTTGTGCTTCCACATACCATACTGCCAAACTACCTTTCAGACGATTGTGCGTGTTGGAAAAGTTTGGAGCAATAAAAAATGCAGCATTGAAACCTTTATCAACTCTGCAGGAAAATTGCTGAAGCATAACCAAACGAAAACTTGTATTCTTCCAAATCAAATTTATAATATATATTTTTCATACATAAAATATATGACAAAATAATATATTTATTTAGAATGATTTTTTTAGTCAATAAAAAACGGAAAGTTGATAGTAATTAATTAAGTCTAATAGTTACGCCACCGCGACGTCCCGAGGCATGACAAAACAAAAAACCAAGCAGTAGGTTTAGGTTTAATTACTCAAAACTTTGATCTTACAACTAGCTCATTAAATTGTAAAAGGTGATGCTAAAGTCACAACTTATGCCCTTCTAACACTAAAAAAAAACTAGATTTACTTACGTTCAAAATCCGTAGGTAATCAGTGGATAATCTGACATTACCTACAGATTACTTACGAGTCAAAATTCGTAGGTAATTAGGTCATAGGTAAATTTTCCATCAACTTTTATCGATGGATAATTTTCCTACAGAATTTATTCTGTGGGTAAAAATTTATATTATCCACTAATATTGATCCGTGGATAACATTATATATATTTTTTATTATTTATGATTATCAAGATTATTTTTATATCCTTCTAATTATATCATTATTTATTATTATTCTTATTTTATTTATTAATGATATATTATTTTATATCATATACTTTTACTTATTTCATTATTTATTTATTATTATTATTATTATTATTATTTATCATTATTCTTATTATTTAGGACTATTGTTAATGTTATTACAAATATTAATAAAATAGGGAGTATATTTTACATGAGAAAATTTGATTATTTTGTCGTAATTATTGTTTGAAATAGCAATCATCCTTAACATGAGAATTTTTTATTCCAAATATAGGTTCTTGAGTTTCTGATTTCTAAGATGAATGAAACCATTTAATCTCAAATTCTATATAAATTTTAGGTTACTAAGCATTTAGGAAAGGCAAGATTGAAATATGCATGATGAAAACAATTACAAGCATTGAAAAATTTCTCAAGCCAAGACTCACTCAAGTGAGAACGGCTCGCTTAAGTGAGATTCATTCATAATAGAGTGGCAATTCAGAGAATAGCTCGCTTAAGCAAGAATGCCTTGACCAAGCAAGAATAGTCAAAAAAGTGGGTGAATTTCAATGAATATTACAATCTGATACTATTATAAAAATAAAAATATATAGAATTGGTGACAACATGATTTTGTCATCAAAACAAAATCACTTAATTAACATTAGTTTCCTTCTAGGAGTCTGGTATCCATATTCTTTGAAAAAGTAGTAAGGGACAATTGTTAGATAAAGAAAAAATTGAATTGTGTGAAACAATTGTAAATCATTACAATGACAAAGAAGGTTCATACTACACCATTTTTGGCTTTAGGCAACAAGTGTTGCCTTAACAAAAAATTGTTGCCTAAACCTTAGGCAACACTTTGGCAACAGTTTTTCAGCCGTAGGGTATGCGTCTGTTGCCGTAGACTATAGGCAACAATTTTTTCTCTAAGACAACACTTTTTGTAAAACCGTTGCCTATAATGCTACATTAACAACACTTTTCAGAAATGGTGAAGAACCTGTATAGAAGAGAGCATGCGATTTTTTAGCGCAATCGGGAATTTTGGAAAATTTTGAGATTTCTTAAAGAGATTGAGCGCACTTTTATTTCAATATTATTTTTATTGTGTCTTTAGTAGTATTAATTTTTAGAATTATATTAAAGGTACTTTAAACCACATTTTGTAAAACGTTATTTAAAATATCTATATTTTTAAAAGTGTGGGATAAAGTAACTTTTGCTTATCTACATTTTTTACACATTTTCTAAAATAAATAGACAACACTTTTCACTTGTACCGTGACCATTTATGAGATAAAACCTACTTTTTAAGCAACATGTAAAATGTTGTCTATACTGGTTTTAGGCAACATTTTTTCGGCTGTTGTGATTGTCTAAAGTCAAATGGTGTAGTGTGTGCATATAGTATTAGCAGAGTATTGTTTAACACACGAGGAAAAGCTTTAAGAAATATGAGTTTGTGCTTTGAATGGTCTTTCCCCTCTCTTTCTCAAGAAAGGGAGATCTCTACAAGTTGAGAAGACGTCTATGGTACAAAATGTCTCTATTAATCTATGTTAGTGTCTAAAAGTATACTGCTATTCGTCAATTGAAGCAACATGTTATACGTAGGAAGACATCTTCACTACAAGGAATTGTGAGGCCACCATTGCGATGATCATATCCAAACTCTTCTACAGCTTGGCTCAACAACTCCTGAAACGAAGGTTGATTCAAGTATGATAAGGGGACTACAAACCGCTTCATTTTGTCTCCCACATAGACTGCAAGATAGCCCTTTGGCACATCCCCTGCTTTTGAAAATGCTTGATTTGTTGCGAATAATGCCTTTCGGGTACCATGTAAACGAAAACCCATTGTGTTGATTTGGGATGAGAATGGTTTACGAAAAGTCTGGAAATAAGCTACTGAGTTTTGAATGCTCTAAGATGCGAATAATTTGTGTTGATCCTAAATGCTTAGCCATGAATATATAGAGAGAAATAGATAGATATAAAACCATTGGCTGCATGAATTATTGAAGGACTAAGTATTGGGAGTAATTGGACCAATTGAAGACAAGGGCACATGGTGTTGTCTTTAGAACTTCTTCAAGAATCAAGGTAAGATGTTATAGTAGTTAAGATAAATACTATTCCACCTTCTCAGTGAAGGTCGTTAGATTTCCTCACTTGAAAAGAAAATGTATGAACAAAATAAATAACTAAAAGTTCATCATCTTGACAACTACCATGATTCTTATTGGTGTTTCTTGTCTTCTGAAGTCCACACAATTATTCAGAGCTTTCAATCTGGTCTTCTTAAGGTTTAGTAGTTGCTATCTATCACTCCGATATTAATTGATGATACATGGTACAGATATATATTTATGAATAGGACTGTCATGTCAATTATTTGAAGAAGCAAAGCTTGTGATATGTCTAAAGCTTAGCCACCGTTAGATTAGCTTTATCGCAATGCATGGACAAACATGAGGTTATCTGAAGAGAACCAACGTTGAATATTGTCCACGTCCCGAGGCATTATGAATAACATTTCATGTACGTCAAATTTAAACACAGCATGTAATTTGAAGAAAAGAAGTTCCTCGCCCCCACCATCCTGAATAAGCTAGTGGCGATAAGATCAAATGACACTTCTTTTTCATAGATCCAGAAGGTGCTCAATTCTATTATCTACAAGCTAACATGATACGTTGATTATGAAGAAAATCCTCAAAGACAACCCCATATGCCGTGTCTCTCATTTGGTCCCATGAGTCCTATTTTATATCCCTCTTTCACCAATAATTCAAGTAATCAATTCATAGTTTTTGCATAACCTTTTATCTATATATATTCAGTTATTCAAGCATTTAGGATCAATACAAATCATTCACATCCGAAAGCATTCAAAATTCTCAAGACTTCTTTTAAAACCTTTATCTTCTGAAATCAATACAACAATGAGTTTTCGTTTACCTGTTACGAGAAAGGCCTTATTTGCAGCAAATCAAGCATCTTCAAAAGCAGTGGATGCACAAAAGGGCCATCTTGCAGTGTATGTTGGAGAGAAAATGAAGCCGTTTGTCATCCCTGTATCATACTTGAACCAACCTTCATTCCAGGATTTGTTGAGTAAAGCTGAGGAAGAGTTTGGATATGATCATCCCATGGGAGGCCTCACAATTCCTTGTAGCGAAGATATCTTTCAACGTATAACTTCATGTTTGCATTGACCTTAAATCTTACACTTTAGGATTAGTAGAGGCATTTTGCACAATAGCCATCTTCTGAGCTTGTAAACATCTCCCTTTCTTGCCAAAGAGGGAAAAGAAGCCGAATGACAAAATTGTTGTATATAATTCTTTTAATTAAATTGAATTCAACCACTCAAGTAGCTCCTCTGTAGTTTCTTTTTAGTTTAAAGCTGCACTTCTCTCTGTATGACCATGGTTGAATCCTGTTAAAAAGCAAGACTTTGTTCTGATAAGAAGAAAATTATGTCAAAAATTTAAATTTAATCAAGAAATATACAAGTGTCGTTAGAGCAAAAGAGTTGCTTCATTTGTATACAAATTGTGACTGACTAAAATCTATATCATAAATTACGGCCGTATTTAAATTTAATAAAGAAAATTAATTGGGAAAGTTATAATTGGCCGTCAATACAAGAACAATATTTTTTTTTTTTCATTAGTTCTTAAAGTATTTAGAATGAATGTGTGTCCTTGCGTGAGATGGTCAGTATGCAGCAGAAAACCATTCAAGATTTGAACGGCTGAGTTGGAGGAAGAGAGAAATTCTTCATCAACTTCGGCGAATGAGGCCATGTCAAAGATCAAATGGAGAAAACTCCCACTTACAGGGAAAAATATTCTAGAGAAAGTAATTGTTGGACAGTCTCCAAGAAGGAAGAAGCTTTACATGAGGCTTCATTCAGGCACTTGAGGCCGATAGGGAATCAATGAGGCAGGCAATCATTTCAAGGCGCACTGATAAAACACAACTGGTGTTGCTGAAGGAAATAGCTCAACATCTGTGCAAAGAGATGTCATCGCAAAGAAAAATGGCAAAAAAACCGAGTTTTTCTGCCAACTCTTCACTATTTTCAATTGTTAAGTGGCTTTCTTCAATTGTTATCTGGAGAAAGAGAGAGCTCATCAAAGCAAGTACATGTTTGGTCTACCACCTGAAAGTGTTGGTTTGCTAATGCTCCTGGACACGAGCAAGACCATGGAGATGCGTTCCAAGTACACAAGTGGGAAATTAACCTTTCATTTCTCTGGTCAAATATGGGAGCATAAACTGAGTTTCAGTAACACTACTACTACTAGTGTGATGGGGTTTTGCTTTTTCCCACATTGATCGTGAAAACTGGTGTATTCTGCAGTCTTGTTTTATTACTTTTTACGTGAGATTGTGTAGTAATTTGTTGGTTGATTGGTGAAACCATACGAGCATTCTCATCCGTATGGTTTTGTTGGAGTTCATTTAGTGCGAGGTGAACCTTTGGACGACGGAAAAAAAAAAACGAGTCCCCCATGTATACCTTGTTCTATTTCTGTTGTGAACTTTGGGGCAATGGCATGCAGGTAATAACTCCATACTCTTTTGCACAAGAAACAACTGATAATCCTTGTGATGGTGTGGTTACTACGTAAATGAAACAAGTGATGCATCTTGGATTTACTTTGTTAGAAGATATATATATATATATATACACTTACGTTGTGGTGCTTAAAGAAGGAACTAAGATCCCATTTACACAAAAATATGACAGCAAGTAACTAAATAACTACCTCACCGAGGTTATATCTAACAGAAGTACTACAATCAATACCTAATTATACATGTTAGCTGATAATCTGACGCTGGTATATATAAATGTATATGTATCAAGTTAACTTTTGTAATGATGCAGTTATAAGTATACAATAAAATAAAAAAATCCATATGCACATGTGTCTCTTCTAATCTATTTGTATCTCCACGAGCAAGATTTACAGATCATTGAAAGTGAGAACTGAGAGTGAGGAACTCATCCTCGTTGCATGGTATTGTGAGACCACCTCTTGGATGGTCATACCCGAATTCTTCCTCAGCTTCATTCAACAAATGCTGAAAGGACGGTTGGTTCAAGTATGATACTGGGATTACAAATCTCTTCATTTTCTTTCCAACATAGACTGCAAGGTATCCCTTTGGCACATCCACGACTTTTGGAGATGATTGGTTTGCAGCAAATGATGCCTTTCTGATTCTAGGGAAACGAAAACCCATTGTTGTTGTATATGTGGAGAATTGGTAAGAGAATGTGAGAAAACACTTACGAATGTGAGAAAAGCTTTAAGATGTGAGTGATATTTGTTTGTAAAAAATGGTTGCAAGGATGAATCTATATACATAAGAAATAATTTATAAGTAATCCTTTGGTACATGATTAATTTGAAAGACATGGGACCAACTGGGAGACAAGGGCATATGCTATATTTCTTGACCGATGTAATCTCAAAATTCATAAATATAGTGATCTACGATCTCTCCCTGTCAGTTGCCTTCAGCTACAAGTTACATTGCAGCTGGAATTCAATATCACGTGAAGAAAGCATGTCCTAAGCATGTTTGCATGAATATGCAATATCTATTAATGCATGAATAAACTTAAGTTTCACTTTGGCACGTCTGATTTGGCTAAAGTGGAAGCTTTATATTAGGCATTGTTTCATAAGGTGGGGTTACACATATCTACGCAACTTACAGAGCCATTGAAGACAACACCATGTGATATCTCGTGTATGTTCTCAATCCTTTAACAGTCTCTATATATACACACTACCCGTTGTCTTCACAAACAACACGCTCAAGCTTCGACATTTAGATTCGTTCTTTCAAAATTTTAGATTGTTCCTCTTGCTTCCATCAACCACAAAATATAGGTGGCTGCTTCTTCATGGGCATCATTAACAGCTACCTAAGCAGCATCCAAATCAGTAAAACTCTGATAATCAACTTAAAATATACATTTCGAACCTCTCCTGTTCACAATGAATATATAAGAAACCTGTCTAATAAATCCTGGCCATTTATGTGTATCATTAAATCTAATTATTTGTATTTATTTTTCTTCAAATAATATATATTTATTATTAATCCCAGAAATTACATATTATTAAAGAAACTATTATATTAGAAAATAAATATATCAATGTAAATTTATAAAACAATATGCGTTAGCAATATGAATGCAGATGAAACAATAGAGTTTTCAAACCTCGACTTTTATAATTCCAAAGATTTCCGATACACGCAAGGCATTCCTTTGAAAACTACTCTGGCATCATTTGCCATGTCAGTGCCTCTACGTTATTACTCTTGACAGATAATTTGTCTGGATGCATACTTTTGGACCAAGAGTCATACAAAACTTCTTCAGATGTACACTGTGCTCTAAGAGCTTTAGTTCAAAACAAGCACATTAATTGACCATTCAACATTATCTTTACTATAAATACCACAAATAATCATAGCCACCACCACAGCATATTTTTCATACGTTTCACTAGCCAACCTCAAGGATTTCTTCGCATAATTGTCACACTACAGTACCCATCATGGTTGCCAAAATTCATTTGTCTCATATTTCACTCGCAATGATTTTCTGCATGGCATTCTGGGCATTGCAAGTCACATCTCGCACTCTGCAAGATGCCTCCATGTATGAGAGGCATGAAGAATGGATGGCTCGTTATGGCAGATTGTACAAGGACCCTCAAGAAAGGGAAAAGCGCTTCAGGATATTCAAGGAAAATGTGAATTACATTGAAGCCTTCAACAATGCTGCCAATAAACCTTACAAGCTTGCTGTTAATCAATTTGCAGACCTCACTAACGAGGAGTTCATAGCACCAAGAAACAGATTCAAGGGGCACATGTGTTCCTCAATCATAAGGACAACCACCTTTAAGTACGAAAATGTGACGTCCGTACCATCCACGGTGGATTGGAGACAAGAGGGTGCGGTGACACCGATCAAGGACCAAGGCCAATGTGGTAAGTCGTGGATAATTCATTTCCCTAGTCAAGTCAAATTACATTGAATGATTACTGTGTAACTCTTAATTTACTTTGCATTGTAGGATGTTGTTGGGCGTTTTCCGCGGTTGCAGCAACTGAAGGAATTCATGCACTGAGTTCTGGAAAATTGATCTCTTTGTCTGAACAAGAACTTGTTGATTGTGACACAAAGGGTGTGGACCAAGGTTGTGATGGTGGTCTTATGGATGATGCTTTCAAATTCATCATCCAAAATCATGGACTCAACACTGAAGCCAATTACCCTTTCAAGGGCGTTGATGGAACCTGCAACGCAAAGGCAGCATCTAGTGATGCAGCTACCATTAGTGGCTACGAGGATGTCCCAGCCAACAATGAGAAGGCACTGCAAAAAGCTGTGGCCAATCAACCAGTTTCTGTAGCAATTGATGCTAGTGGCTCTGACTTTCAATTTTACAAGAGTGGTGTCTTTACTGGTTCATGTGGAACTGAGTTGGACCACGGTGTCACTGCAGTGGGATATGGTGTCAGCGATGATGGAACTGAGTACTGGTTGGTTAAGAACTCATGGGGAACTACGTGGGGTGAAGAAGGCTACATTAGGATGCAAAGGGATGTAGATTCTGAGGAAGGACTGTGTGGCATAGCTATGCAAGCATCTTACCCTACTGCATAATTTTAAAATTTAGACCCTCTTAAGCTATTTTCAATTCTACCGATCTTGTTAAGCATTGATTGCTGCTTGGTCGCGTATATCACTGTATATGCAATATTGTACACTGCACTTGTTATTAATCAATTTATTCAATGAAAAAGGTTCACGGTTATGACTTAAAGATTTATACATTACAAGCTAAATCATCATAACCACGACAAAAGAAAGCTAAATAGAAAAATGGTAATGCACAGATCCAGAAGCTAAATAGAATTCCCCGTGAAAGAATTTTTACTCAGTTCAATGATGCATAGCGGTATATGCATTATTGACATAGTATTGTTAATTATCCTGGTAACTATTTGCCATACGAAATAAGAATTTACCATTCTAAAGGTTTGTCCATAGAAAGGGAGATCTTTACATGTTGAGAAGACAACCATTGAACAAAATGTATACACTATATATCTGTGTGAGTCTCCTAAAGTGTGAAATTTGTTATCCATTCAAGAAAAAAGTGCAGATTGAAACTGAAACAGAAAATACAGAGGAGCTGCTTTAGTGATTGAATTCATGGCATATAAATGAAAGAATTATACTATTTAATTTTGTCATTCTGTTTCTTTTCCCTCTTTCTTGAGAACAGGGAAAAAAGGTTTACAAGCTGAGAAGATGTCTATTGTACAAAATTTGTCCACAAATCTATGTCAGTCTCCTAGAGTGAGATATATTGTCAATTCAAGGAAGAAGTTATACGTTGGAAGTCGTCTTCGCTGCAAGGAATTGTGAGGCCACCCATGGGATGATCATATCCAAACTCTTCTTCAGCTTCACTCAACAACCCTTGAAATGAAGGTTGGTTCAAGTATGATATGGGAATCACAAACCGCTTTTGTTTCTCTCCAACATACACTGCAAGATAGCCCTTTAGGACTTCTGCGGATTTTGAAGCTGCTTGGCTACCTGAGAAAGATGCTCGTCGAATAGCAGGTAATCGGAAACCCATTTTTGTGCTTGATTGAATGAAGTAGAAAATCTTAAATCTTGAAAGAAGGAATGTAAGTGTTGAACCTTGAGGATTGCAATGACATGTGTTGTTTGTGAAGACAAGGGATAGTGTATATATAGAAGGAAGCCCGAATCGCTTAGAAGATTAGTGTTAAAGGGATAGAGGGCATAGACATGAGATATCACATGGTGTTGTCTTCGGTGCCTCTATCAAGGATAAGGTTGAATGGACGTGTGTAACCCCACCATATTAAATAACGACCAACATAAAGTCTCCACATGTAAGAAAAATAGACGTGCCTAAGTGAATCCTAACTATTGTTCATTCACTAATCGATATTCCATAATTTTATAGACATGCTGTAAACATGTTTTCGCACATTATGTTGGATTACAGCTGGAATGTATTTTGCGGGTGATGAGTTAAAGCAAGGGATAGCAAAATATCATAGATCATTTTGTTTCTGAGGTTTGAGGAATGCATCTGATATCATAGATGAGAAAAAATTATACAGAACGAATTTTCTTTTTTTTGAAGATTTTCTGTTTGTTTCATGGTATATTCTTTTGGAAAATTCAAATTGTGGCAGGAATGTGGATGCAGCACAAGACATGTTTCACCTATTGCTTTGTCCAATTTTTAATATAACATCATCTTTAACAAATTTAAATTGACATGTATCCCGGTACCAGCTTACAAGTAATTAAGTGCAGTAACTTTTTTAGAAATACTAACAAACATTGGTAATGTATGTTATCTCTGGCCTATATTGTATTTCAATATCCATTCTTTAGCAAAACCAGGAACCCATTAAAACAGTTTCAGCCACTCGTTCCCATATTTTAAAATAATTTATGTGGCTCATATCGTTCAATTTAGGCCGTTTTAAGAAAATAACTTCCAAGAGAAAAATTGCATGTTTTTCCATCCTGAAATTTTTTTTTTTTTAATAGCAATGAATAAATAAAATAAAAGGAACATTTAAGGGGTGTTCCAATTCTTGTATAACACATCCTAATTAAGAGGAATGTCACACAACTACAAAAACAAAAAACCATACAGAGGCCGGCTTTCTTGGTTCTTTGGTGTACATTCGCATGCTGGGAAGTAGTGTGGACTCGCTAAGAACTGATGGTGCAATGGCTCTTGTCAAGTACTTCTGTAGATGATAGATTTACTATTCAGAATTTGGTTTCATTAGTAGATAAAACTTGAGTCTTGTATTGTACTGGCCACCCCCATAAAAATATCCAATCAGAGTCTTTCAGAGTTTCTCTTCAACAAGTCAACTTGGTCAGAATTAGATTCAAATAATGTGTTGCAAGTATTGAAGATCGAACCAACAATGCACGCATAAGTTGTCTTTGATCTATTTTTTGTCTTCATAATGCATCAGTATCCTTATGGTATTACAACAACGTTTCTGCCCTCAGTATACTAGGATTTGTTGAAGATATACAGTGTCGTACAGGGTGAAGAAGCAATATAAAAGGTATTATAATACAGTGAAAAAAAACAAATCTATATTTTTCTATCTAAATTATATAATATAAAGGAATAACAAATAATATATGTGAACATGTACGTATGAGACTAATCTTTGTTATTAACTTTGATAAATGATACAAGACAAACATTATCTATATGAGAAGGAGGAGAGAGTGATTACTGTGGATATAAAATGTACCTCCAGGTTATTTGTAATGTTTGGAAAAACACCTAATTTTGATATGAATCAGACAATCAAAATAAATATTGTAACATTTATTATTATTTTCTGTCGTAAAAATAATCAATAAGAAAATCCCAATATTATATATATATATATATGTATATATATACACATATAGCAAAATTTTTTATTTGCTAATAAATCAATCAAAAAATCCCAGTAACAACGTGTTAGTGCATAATATAATAACATTACATTTAGAATTAATCATTTCTTTGATCACATTGACTTTTCTAATTTAACAATTAAATATTAATTTCTTTAACAAATATTAGAAGACTCGTCTATGTGTGACCCTGGAGGTTGAAAGCTAAATTGGTAATACATTAATCAAATTAATATATTAATTAAGATAAGCATATAGTAATAATCCTTAATTTTCGAATAGATTTGAAGAAATACATCTTTTACTTTCAAAGATCATTACCAAACAAAATACTTGTAAACTTAAAATTATCTCTAGTAAGACTGTCAAATTCCAATACGTTAATTTATCACAAATAATCATTCAACATTTAACTAGTATAAAGCACAAAGTGTAGACAATCAAAATATAATAAATATCTAATCAATTAATATGATAATCCGAAGTCAGAGAAAAATTTTTTCTTCACGAGAATTTCCTCTTGACAGCCCAAAATAATATTAACCATTAGAAATTTTTCTTTGAATTTCAATGACCATATCGAAATGTATATAATTTATATTTATAAATTAATAAATAAATTCTATTAATATTCATGAACTTAATACTATCATTATCCATTCGAATTATTAATATCCTATTCGTAATAATCCTGCGACCAAGAATTTAGATTATAATTAAAAGAGATTTATTTCCCAATATCATAATCTCTTACCAATTCTAAATTACAATTAAGGACTTTATCAAAAACATATATTATATTAAACAATATAATTATGATAAAAAAAAGTTGCTTCATTATAAATGTAAAATTGTCTACATTGTGATTTTGGCTCTTGGGCACATGTATAGGTAGTTGAATGCATGAATTTCAAAATGACTTTAATGGATGAGAGGTTCTGAAGCTGGGTTTTTTTATGGCTTTTTATAAGCATAGAAATTGATGAGGGTTAAGATAGGTAACAAGTTTGGGGTGTGTAGCTCATTGTGTCTCTCTTGTGCAAAATGAAGATGAAAGGTAAAGGAAGATAGTGAAGAAGATGGATTTGGCGGTGAAAAGGTGTCCAAACGACGTTGGGACCAAAGAGTATGATCCAAGGAATAGGAATGACGGTGAAAAGGTTCTAAATCTGTTTTTCATAGCTAAGTGGAGCTTACTTTGATTAAGAAAGGTAGGTGAAAGAAATCATTATGATAGTAAGGAGGTTCTAAATGTGTTTTTCATAGTCACTTGCATGACAAAGGCCATTCAAATTTATTATGGTAATAGGTGCAACAGTCATAGAGCAATATTTCCTTGTTGGTTTTGTTTTTAACCTCTAAATTCTCACGCTCTTGTTTGAAGATCTAAGGTGCTAGGTTTTCAGTCTAAGGATTAAACTTATTGAGCAAATCACGAACGAATAAAAATTTTGGATTAAGAATGGTAGTAATAGCAATAGTTTTAGGTTGGGTGTATTTAATCGCTCAAACTAAGAGCAATTTCTATCAGACATCATATATTTGGATGGGTGAGGGTGTTGAGACCCTAAGAAATATTATCCTCATCTAAACGGTCTAATTAACCCTAGTGATGTATCTTCGAAAAAACGTTTCATATATGTTATGCTCACGTCAACCTTCTAATATATATTTTATGAAACTTTAACTGATCAGACGCAACTGGTATGTTCTTAAATTCGTCAGACACAATTTGTTCATCAAACGAAACACACCAGATAATGGTTATCATAACGTTTGATATTTAAAGAATAGTTTTGTTTAAAATCAGTATGCTTAATCAACGCCGTAAACACAATCAATTTATAAAATTAATCAAAAGTATTTTTAGAAACAATAAATACTCGTATAGGTTGATACGCTCAATCACTCAAAAGATTGCAAAATACCACATGCTTAGTTGTTTTATTCTTCGTCAAAAAACTGAGTCATGCTGTTATGGTTTTAGTTTCACTAGCACTTGATCCCCCACATTAAACTCCAGAGGACAACACTTCATGTCAACATACTTTTTCATGTTTTGTTAAGCCTTATGAAGGTTAAGTTTGAGCTTGCGTAAAACCTTATCTCTTTCAATCGGTAATTCTTGAACAGAAAACGAATCCTTGTCATTAGAAACATATTTTGGAGTCTGTGGTGGCTCTCAACCATAAACTTTCTTGAATGGAGTCATGCCAATGCTAGTATGGTAAGACTTATTGTACCAAAACTCTGCCCACAATAACCTTGCCCGATTTAGAGGAGAGTCATAAGTGAAGCATCTTATTAAATACATTGACAATATTGTTAATTAACCAAGTAAATATATGCTATACGAAATATGAATTTACCATTCTAAAAGTTTGTTCCTATAGAAAGGGAGATCTTTACGTGTTGAGAAGACAACCATTGTACAAAAACGTCTCTATAGTTAGTCCGAAATTTGTTATGCATTCAAGAAAAAAGTGCAAATCGAAACTAAAACAAAAAATACGAAAGAATTATTCTATTTGATTTTGTCATTCTTTCTCGAGAAAGGTAAAAGGTTTACAAGCTGAAAGATGCCTATTGTACAAAATTTGTCCACTAATCTATGTCAGTCTTCTAGAGTGAGATATATTGTCAATTCAAGGAAGAAGTTATCCGTTGGAAGTCGTCTTCGCTGCAAGGAATTGTGAGGCCACCCATGGGATGATCATATCCAAACTCTTCTTCAGCTTCACTCAACAACCCTTGAAATGAAGGTCGGTTCAAGTATGATATGGGAATCACAAACCGCTTTTGTTTCTCTCCAACATACACTGCAAGATAGCCCTTTGGGACTTCTGTGGATTTTGAAGCTGCTTGGCTGGCTGAGAATGATGCTCGTCGAGTAGCAGGTAATCGGAAACCCATTTTAGTGCTTGATTGAATGAAGTAGAAAATCTCAAATCTTGAAAGGAGGAATGTAAGTGTTGAAGCTTGAGGGTTGCAATGGCATGTGTTGTTTGTGAAGACAAGGGATAGCGTATATATAGAAGGAAAGCCGAATCCCTGAGAAGATTGGTGTTAAAGGATAGAGGGCATGGACATGAGATATCACATGGTGTTGTCTTCGGTGCCTCTATCAAGGATAAGGTTGAATGAACGTGTGCAACCCTACCATATTAAATAATGACCAACATAAAGTCTCCACATGTAAGAAAAATAGGCGTGCCTAAGTGAATCCTAACTATTGTTCATTCACTAATCGATATCCCACAATTTTATAGACATGCTGTAAGCATGTTTTCTCACATTATGTTGGATTACAGCTGGAATGTATTTTGTGGGTGATGAATTAAAGCAAGGGATGGCATAATATCATAGATCATTTTGTTTCTGAGCTTTGACGAATGCATCTGTTATCATAGATGAGAAAAAAATTGTACAGAACGCATTTTCTTTTATTTTGAAGATTTTCAGTTTGTTTCTTGTTGGTATATTCTTTTGTAAAATCAAATTGCCGCAATTGCTTCGGCCAATTTTTAATATAACATCATCTTTAATAAATTTAAATTGACATGTATCCTGCTACCAGCTTATAAGTAATTAAGTGCACGCATGTTTCCGATTCAAGCATTATGAGGCTCCGAAGGCTTGCCAAGGATCATATACTGGTTTAGGTTTTTAGTCATTATATACTTAGATTGAGAATGAAGCAATATGTTGGCATACACGGAAACAATCTATACTCGTCTTACATAATTTGGTATGACTTTTAATATATGTTAAATAAAAGGTTTTAGTGATAAGAAAAACTACATACTACGTGAAGGTATTCTTGTATCATTATAAGAAAAAACAAGTATTAGTTGTCAGATATTATAGTATCAGTTCAATGATAAACATAAATTGAGTCGACTAAACTCATTCTAGCCTCGTAAAAAATAATTAAGATTGATCAAACCAACTTAAAAATAAATGTTAGTATGTATTTGTATTTATTACTTTTGGTAAATGTATCGTTTTGCCAAGGTATAATTAAATATTATTTTTCATTCTGATGCGTGTTATGGGCGTAGCCTATTTAATTTATAAAGAAAAAGAAAGTTAAAATATAAAAAAATATTTAATTAAAAAAGGGTTAAAATGAAAAAAAAAATACAAATTTGGTAGTATGTGTTAAAATTGAATTGATAAAAATTTGAAGTATATATTTTATATAAAATTTTAAATAATACAAAAAAAGAAAATTAGAGAAACTAAGTTTATTTTAAACATGTTACTGTTAATTATGTCAAATATTTTTTTATTTAAGTGTAATTTTTGGTAATTTTACTAATTAATTTCTATTAGAGAATCCCACAAGTCACTTTTACTATTTAAGGTCCACTTCTTCTTCCCTTATCCCTCACGTATACTATTAATATTTTTCATATTTGTTTGTAAAAGTTTTTCAATTATAATTTCTCTTTAAACATAATTGTATAATATTTTATGTTAAAGATATGATTTATAAAAATTAGTCATACTACCATATAGTATAATTAGGGAGAAAACTAATTCAATTTTCTTTTGTCTTTTTTTATTAAGAAAGTCTCCTATATCATACCTAAACTAATTTAAGAGTTATTGATTTCAAAGTTACAATTTTCTTGTCAAATTAATAAACAATACTTAAATATTACATACGAATATATAGCATTAGCATCTTACAATAAGAAAATAAATATGATGTGTAATCATTTTATTAGCATCTTATAATAAGAAAATAAATATAACGTGTAATCATTTATACTTCTTTATTTATTTATTGTCCTTTCATATGCAATTAATAACATGTAATTACATAGTTCACAAATAGTTGAATTTATTAAATACATATAATATGAATTGTTGGAAGAGTTTATTAGCTAGACCGGCGAAAAAAAAATGAAAATGATATTTCTAGAGAAAACTCAAAGTGACCTAAAGAAAAACAACATGAAAGTCATGCTTCCAACAAAGAGATAAAGTGTGTTTGATTTGCTTATTAGTAGACTCAAAAAACATTGCCTTTGAAGAGGTGACAAGAGATAAGAAGTGAAAAGTTGCAATGAAGAGATAAAAGTAATTGAAAGAAATGAAATGTGACATTTGGTAGAGCTGCCAAAAGGATATAAACCCATAAAATGGGTATATAAGAAAAAGATGAATGTCCAATGGGAGATTGAAAGGTACAAGACACCCCAAGTTGAGAAGGTTACACACTAAAGGCAGGATTTGATTATCACAAAGTGTTTGCTCCAGTTACAAGAATAAAGACAATTCGATATCTTTTGCCTCTCATTACACAACTTGAGTGACCAATCTATCAAATGGATGTGAAATCTACATTTTTAAATGGAGTTCTTAAAGAAGATGTCTATGTAGAGCAACAACCTAGATACATGAAATATGGAAAGGACAACAAAAATTGAGGAAAGTATTGTATGGGTTAAAGCAAGTGCCCCAAGCATGGAACAGTAGAATTCATACTTCACAAAGAACAAATTTTTACAATGTCCTCATGAGTATGCTCTGTAAGTAAAAATAGAAGGTAATTTACTTGTTGTTGCTCTTGATGTTTCTGATTTTCATGGAGAGTACTATAAAGATGTTTAAAGATGCTATGATAAAGAAGTTTGAAATGACGGACTTAGGATTCTTAAGAGATGAAGTATTTTCTTGGTCTTGAGATCATATAAGGAGATTTTTGAATTTTTGTGTCACAAGAAGCATATGCGAAGGATATTTTGAATAAAAGCAAGATAAAGAACCATAACAACACCAATAGAGCTCGGTATGAAACTCTCCATATTTGAGACGAGAGACCACAAGTGAATACTGCAATTTAGTAGGGAGTTTACGATATCTCACATGTACAAGGTTAGACATAGTGTGTAGTGTTGGTATAGTGAATCGATAAATGGAGGATCTAAGACCATCAAACCTAAAAGTTGTTAGAAGAATTCTTTGATAAATTCGAGTAACATAATCACTTGGGCTACTCAACTCAAAGACAAATAAATTCAAGTTGATAGGATATTGGTAGTGATTGGTGTGGAGATGTAGATGACTAAAAATTTACAACAGGATATGTGTTCTACATGGGAAATACAACACTCATATGGCTCTCAAAAAAGGAGCCAATCTTAACTTTGTCAACATGTGAGACAGAATATATGACAACATCTTGGTGTGTGTCACACAATTTGTTTAGTAAATAAATTATGGCAGTTAAATATGCAACAATTGAAATATGAGTAGGCAACAATTCAGTTATTGAATTGGCAAAGAATTTGATTCAATGAGAGGAATAAGAACAGTGATGACGGTTTTCATTTTATTATGGAACATATTAAGAATGGAGAAGTAAAATTAATACATATTGCAAGACATGACCAAGTAGCAAACATTTCTACAATGTCTTTGCCAAGAGTTATGTTTGAAAACTTGAAGAAGATGATTGAAATGAAGGATGAGAAAGGTTTGAATTTAGTTAAGTATTAAACTCAATAACCATTGTTAAGAGTATGCATTTTTGTTCATAGGATAATAATTACTAATTTTAATTCTGTTTTTTTAATGTTAATTGTCGTATAAGAATAAATATGAAGACTCTATTATGAAATTATATATTATACTTCATATTTTATGAAAAAAAACTAGAGCAATCGAGAGTAGACATATCCAAAACAAAAAGTCTATTTTACTCTCTATTCAAAGAAAATTAAAATATTCATATATCTTCTGTTCTGAGTTCTTATATTCCTTCACGGTCACCTCCCGGAGTTGGGTTAGAAGGATTAGATTTGGTGGCTACGATATCATCCTCTTTGATGTATAACCAAAGATATTGCTTGTTAGGATAACGATGATAAGTTAAGAGAATTTTTTACCAGAGAGTCCCATTTTACGCCTCAATTGCATTTATGCATGCGATAGTTTCTTGGCATTGGTATGTTTGTGTGAGTTTACAGTTAATTGGGGTTAGGCAACAGAGATGGAACACTAGTAGGTTTTAGGGATTGAGATAAGGGTGAGGTATAGGTAGTGTTGTGGTTCCTCGAGGTGGTATTTGTTAGGTAAGGTTTGGATTTAGAAAGGTATTTCACACTACGCACTTGAAAGGTTGGGATTGTTAAAAAATTAAGGGGAGACAGAGAAATAAAACACTAACACTCAAATTTCTGAACTTTTCTACACTATATTGAACTTCCTTTTTCTTGCATTTTACATCACAGATAACAACGTACTTATAGCAATTAACATATATTTTTCTAAAAACTCAAAACTGAAAATAATAAAACTTCATTATAACCATAAAACAACTCTTGACCCATGACTCTTGACTTTTCATCTCCATAACTTTCTCTCTCTCACAACCCATGACTCTTGACCTTTCAAACAACCCACTAAACACTAAAATAACATTTAATGTTTATTCAACAAAATCCCCCCATAAACTTAAATGCTTCTACCATCCATCATCCCGATCATCTTCTTGTATTTGTCGAACAGTTCT
>Ga0209489_105201_pt1 | contig 22988 bp, 12 predicted proteins | sample SiratrowhiteBW_FD_187527 | JGI IMG/M metagenome (GOLD analysis project Ga0209489, IMG submission 187527) | Root nodule microbial communities of legume samples collected from California, USA - Siratro white BW (SPAdes) (version 2) | ecosystem: Host-associated > Plants > Roots > Nodule | place...
AAAGAAAAAAAAAAAAAAAAAAAACAGTTATTTTCTTCTCAAATTTATGTAAAATCATATAAATAAAGTTGGGGTACATATATAATTTGGCTTGCATGTGGAAAAGTCTGAGAAGTCGTGGAGTGAAGTGGTGTTGACTGGATGTGTTTTTGTACTGTTTTGTAACATTGTTTTGATTACATATGATCATTTGAATTCTTGTGAATCAAAACTTTTGTATGACGAGTAAATATATTTTGTTAATTTCATACCATTGATTTAAGATTTATGAATCAGTTTTGGATATTATTGTATAAGGGGTATAGATGAAACTATACAAATTTTTGAATTTTAGTTTTAAGCATGAATAAAAACAAATCATTAGTAAAAAAAAAACGGTATTTATAGTCATTAGTGGAAACTCTCTTCTTCAAATCACGAATCATGTCTTTCATGGAATCTTCAGAATATATATTAGAATGTTGACATTGATCTGTCTCAGATATATGTGGTAAGTCTAGAACTTTACCATGCCAAGTCCATGTTGTATAATTCTTCAAGAAACCATCACAAATAACATGCTTTCGTATCATCTTAATATCTAGTCTTCTTCCATTCACACAATTCACACAGCGACAATAATATCTTACATTTATTCTTGCTCCGTTCCATTCAGCAAATTCTAAAAAATCTTCAACACCTTTGTCATACACATCACTGATTCGACTTGCATTTATCCAACTTTGACCCATCACTACCTTTAGTGAAAGATTTTCATACACATTACTACCAAATTAAATATAAATTGTTGGGGGTCGAACATCCCCGGACTCAGTACCTAAACGCATTTCTTATATATCAAACAATACACAAAGAACATTTCAATACAGACAAACATTCCACTATTACAAGCATTGCAAACAAACATTCCATTCATACAATAATGTCTAAATAAAATGCAAATTGTTGGGGATTGAACATCCCCGGACTCAGTACCCATACACGCAACATATATAGCAAACACACACAAAAACCAATCAAATTTAGATAAGCATTGTAATGACACAGATACAACATTTCAAACATGATAAAAAAAAAACATAAAGAACACAGTGGTGACGCCAGGTGAGAACGAATGCACACAATAGAGCTAAACCAACACATGCTAAACCAAAAAACCCAAACATAAAGTCAATAAAAAATGATAACAAGTGAAAGCAAACGAAAATGGAGTACAAACAAAATAGAAAAATGTGAATGGAAGAAGCAAAAGCTTGAAACGAATACGATACCTTGAATGGAGCTGGAAATGAAAATATGCACCGTCCAAATGAAGCTCCAACGAAAATGAATGAGAAACGTCAAATGGAGAGTGCGAAAGAGTGCGAAAATGAAGGAGAAATCATTGTCAGAACAGTGAAGGACAACGCACGCAATGGAGGGAGAAGAAAAAGTATAAGTGAAAAGACGCAGGGATTGGTAAAAAGGGTATATAAAGTCGGTTATTTACTTAGAACCGACATTATATACCATCCATCCCCAATTTTTTAACTTTGAAGCAATATAATGTCGATTATTGACCCAGAACCGACGTTATATTGAACCCTAATTTATGTAATTTTTGCCACTTTATTTCAGATCTATAGATGACATCGGTTGATTTCTCAAACCGACATGGGATTGAGCATAGATCACATCGGTTGGACTTAAATAACCGACGTGATATATCAAGCGCCAATTTTTCATCTTAAAATTTTGGCTTTTTATTTTTACAGTCTTTTCTATAACTATTTTCAGATGTAATCGACGTGAAATATGGAACTTCACATTGGTTTTTGTGGAACTGACGTGAATTATGTTCAATTATTTACAAAAAATGTTATCGTATTTTTGGTTACATCGGTTTCTATTAGTGAATGTTTTTCTACTAGTGAATGTTTTTTTACTAGTAAATGTTAGGTTAAATTATAATTATAATTTTTAGAAACTCCAAACTTTGGCAAATAGGAAAATTTCAAAGTTTTACTTAAATTAGTTGATAGAGCGGTGATAGAGAGTTTAAATTTTTGTTTGAATTGGTCATTAATGTTAATCAATATCTTAGTTAGATTTGTAGGTGGTTTTTAGTGTGAGAAATCTTCGTCTTGAGCTTGTGAAATAGAATTAGTGTTGGTTTGGGAACAATGTGATACTCTGGGAAGCTTAAACAACTTATATTTGATGTTCTCATTTATGCATAATTTATTAAATGGGATAATTTTTTCTTATTAAAATGTCGTTTGAAAGTATTAATATTTTCTTCATGACATTCCCTTGGTCAAAATTTACTTTAGGAATTTGATACAATTTTGCTCAATAGAATAATTTCTTACCTCGTGAAGTTTGTCAAGAAGAGAACCTAATGAAATCCGTTTAGCAAAATTATCTCAATGGAACGAAAATAAAATAATTTTTAATTATTTAGTCTTATGATTTAGAGAATTGTGTTGAATTTTTAATTTATTTTAAAAAGTTATATTAGTATATTTATAAATGTTATATTCTATTATTTTAATCGCCTTATTTAGTGAAATGTGACTATTTTATTAATTAGTCTAATATTTAATGAATTGGAGATTATTTAATTGTATATATTAGGAAGTTAATATATTTGTGTAGGTGTATAATGTAAGTATTGATTGATGTAATGTAAGGATGGGATATAAGAGATTTTACTTATGACCAAGATCATGTATATTAAATGGTGAAAATCAATAAAGATTCTTATAACCATTTTTGGGATGTAAATTCATTAACAACTATATAGATTTGCATGAAACTATGATGTTATAAGTATGTTACCAATATGGATTGAAATTGAAGGGTCATTAAGTGTTGCCTAATCATAATAAATCACGGTTATTTGCTTGCTTACACTTTTATGCGAAATTTATGTAGATGTTGTCTTCAAATGTGTAGCTTAAAAACAAACCGTGACTTGAAATAAAGTAAAATTTTGGCAAAGGGGCGGGGGGAGGTGCCAGAATTTGCTTCTTCCCTCTCTCCCGAACGGTTCCTTCAATAATAAATAAATAAAACTTCACTAGCCAACTCTTCGATCTCCTAAAAGCCAGTTATGAATGAACGCTCTCATTTGCATTTTCTCATCGTCATCGTGCATTCCGTCGTCTCGTTGGACTTAGTTTTGGTAAGTCTATCCCTCATCTCTCTCGCTCTTTCATCTGTCTAATTTAGGTTTTAACATCTCTTGTTTTGACTGAAAAAGCGTGGCTCCCTACGTCTCTTTCTCACTCCCACCTTCTCACTGTAGTCATTGTGTTATAGTCACTTTCATTGTTGTATTGTCAGTTCGACCTCCTCATACTGGTCGAACTTAGCTTTGGTAAGTCTATCTCTCATCTCTCTCGCTCTTTCTTCTATTCAATTTAGGGTTTTTCTTTTTATTATTAGGTTAGGTATTATTGTGTATCTTTTGGAAATTGGGTTACTTACATGGGGTTATTATTAATAACATGTAATAGTGACCTAGATATCCCTTTGCTAATACCGGAAAGCCATAACAGGCCATTTTTTTCATGATTGTTGCTGATCAAATTGTTTTTGTCATTTGTTTTGTGTGGGAATTATATTTAATGTTAGGTTTTATTATGACTCCCTCCTTTGGAAATAAACAAAACTGTAAGGTATCTTGCCTCATTTCTACTCATCCTGGGTGAAAGGGTGAATGTAACCTGCCATTTGACCATGCTTAAAAGATTTTCATAATGATCCAATAATTAAAATTTTGAAAGGAATTTGGAAGGTCTTCTAACCTGCATAAGAGAAGAGGAGATAAAAAGTAATAGAAGGAAAAGAATAGCAAGAAATATTATCAAAATGAAACATATAATTAATGTTGCATAAAGTCTTACCAAAATTATGTCAAAATGACTCTTACCAACTATGTTAGGATGACTAGTCATACGAATGTGAACCATATCATTGTACTCAACCTAATTTTGAAACTTAGTACAAAGAAAATGAACATTACCTCTTTTTTCTCATGAGCACCTCAAATGTTAAAGTCATCCATAACAATCCAAGAACCAAGAATAGTATATTGAACATATGAGTATGCTTTCAAAAGTTTCTTATTTTTACATAATTAGTAGCTCTACAAATGCTAGGTATATATAAAGTGAAATTATTATCAATGACGAAGAAGGCCAACACTTGATCACAAATAAATAGAATAAAAGGCTACATAGATTTCTCACTAAACAACTTCATATTCAAAGACTCCCAAAAAAAAATCCTAAGAAGCTTGTCATAAGGTGTACCAAGGTTTTGCAATCATAAGAAGTTTGTTATCTTTTATTGGATAAGACAACCAAGTACTATTGGAAAGGCTCCACAAACTCCTAAAAAGATATACATACAAAAGAGTAAGTTTTAAATCCTCCTTGAATATTACAAACCTTAGTGTCTAGGGATATTCTTCAAACTTTATAACTTTTTTTCTTTTTTTTTATTCAAAAATCATGTTGAGAGCAAAGACTCTTTCTTAAGAGATTAAGAGAATCTTTAATTTTGTATTCCTCAACTATTGGTCCCAACTTTAGAGATTTAGAGATTATATAAAAGTCATGATTAGTATATCATTTAATTTGATGGAGGAAAGGACAATATTATCGAGCAAAGAAGTTTTAGCATTTTTAAATTATCTTAGTATGATAAATCATTATAAAAGAAATAAGTGTCATATGAATATAAAACAAAGAAGTGTGATATGAATATTTGTTACAACCTGATTACAAATTAACCTTATTAATAACTAAAGAGAATGTTAAAAATAAAAATTCAAATAAGTTAAATAAGAAAACCTTTATAAACTAATTAATATTTTAAGTTAATTTTGATTTATGAAGAAATTTCACATATGCAATTTACACTATAATAAAACAGGAAAATAGCATGGGTCAAAAATTCACGCAAATGCGTGGACATAGCATGGGCTTTTGCCCATGCTAAAATCCTCGAAGCAAACTATCGTGTGTGGGCTATGCCCACACTATCGAATGTAGAATTGAATATAAAAAATTATGCGTGGTTCAGACCCACGCAAAAATGGTAGAAGCTTGCGAGGGTCAGACCCACGCTTATAATAAAAAAGATATTTTTAAAAAAATAAAAAAAATCTTAATATTATAATTGACATTTATACTACTTTTATTTATATTTTTATTACTCATCATTAATCTTTTAATCAAGTTTTGGACAAAGTGCAATAGGAGAAAGTCGAACCCAGAACCTCTCAACACCTGGAGAGAACCCTTAACCATCAAACAGAAGAGCTTTTTAGTTATGTTACGATTATTATTATACTTATTGAATAAATATACTAGGTGCATGGGTCTGGCTCCCGCTTGATTTTTTTTTTTAAATTTTCTTTTAAGTTTTGCATGGGTATAACCCACGCTGCTTGTAATTAATTAATTATAAATAATATTTTGGTACGTGAGTTTGGCCAACGATTGGTTTTATTTTTATTTTTTGAATTTTGTTTTGCGTTTTGCAAGGGTCTAGCCCACACTACTTGCTGCTTGTAATTAATTAATACATGGGTCCGACCCTCACTTGGTTTTATTTTTTTCTTTTTTTAATTTTCTTTTGCATTTTGTGTGGGTCTAGCCCATGCTGCTTGTAATTAATTAATTACAAATAATATTTTGGTGCATGGGTTTGGCCCTACTTGGATTTATTTATTTTTTTAATTTTCTTTTACGTTTTGGGTGGGTTTAGCCCACGCTACTTACAATAATTAATTACAAATAATATTTTAATGCGTGAGTCTGGTCCCAGCTTGATTTTATTTTTTATTTTTTTATCCATGTTGCGTGAGCTGTGACATTTTAGAGTGGATTTGACTCGTGCTTTTTGGGTTGCGTGGGCCATTAACCCACACATCTTTTTTGCAGTTATTTTGCTATTATTTGGTAGTGTTAAATTTAACGTTATTTCCAATAAATAAATATCATTTATATTAGTTAAAAAATATATATTTAATTTTCAATTGATCATTCGAAATACAATTTCATCGAATATTGTATAATTGATTCAAGTCAAAATATAAATCTAATCATTAAATAAAAATTAGAAGAAACCTAATTACTAAATAAAAATGAGAAGAGTGAAACCTAATCATTTAATGGTGAATTCTAATGAAGTAATTAACAATTTTAAAACATTATAATTATATAACAATAACATAATGTACTATATATACATATATATATGTATACATATATATATATATATATATATATATATATATATATATATATATATATATATATATATATATATATATATATATATATCATTAACTATTATTTTAATTTTCAAGTTATTTTTATTTTTCTTAATATTTATTTCATTATTGAATAAGTTTTTATAAATTCATGTAACAATTGGAGTTGACTTTGAGATTAATGACTACTCTGGAATATCCTGAAACTGGTAATCAATGAGTCAAGTATGACTTTAATATATTTAAACAGGGCATTAAATACTTATACATTTAAAGAAAGTAACATGCTTTATTTAATTATATTTATAACATTACGCCTTATTAAGATTAGTTTACTATAAATTTCAATAAATTATTTGAAAATATTGTACTAATCCAACCTTAAACTATCTTACTTTCCTTTTATAAAATCACCAAACCATAATTTTTTTTCATCAAAGAGACCTCCCTTCAAAACACTTTTTCCATTTTCTTTCTAGTCATGAAAACCACCATCATGCCCCTGATTTAGTTATCAACATGGTTTAGAGAAACACATCTATCATCACCACACTATAAATCCCCCCTCACACAAAGCTTTAACCATCCCAACAAAATTTCTTCTTTCATTTTGGTCACTTAAACTCTCTCACTTCAAAACACTTGACTTTGCCTTAACCACCCTTAGTATTCTTATTTTATTTCACAAACTAACTTTGACGATTGAATTAGATCCTAATCACAACTAGCTCCACTATCATAACTTGTCTCTACCAATAGGCTATCATGACTCCATCTGCAAGAAGGTCAAGAGGTAAAAGAAACAATTCAAGATTCACCTCTCTTTCAATGGCTCAATCTATTGAGTCTTCTGCAAATCTCATCACTTTTAACGTGGTTCCAGACAATGATGTCATAGAGTCTATTTTTGACATTGTTAATCGGGACCAAGTTAGTGTAACTATCATTAAGGCTTCTAGAAAAATCAAGAATGTGACTCTCCAATCTTCAACCTACGGTACACCCAATGCCATACTCCATGGACACTTCACCTTGCTCTCCCTCACAGGTTCCTACTTATACAACAATGAGTACACCCTTCATCCTGGAGCCACCCCTCCCCTTCCCTTATCCTTTGGGATCAACCTATCCACTAGTGCAGGCAAGCTCTTTTGTGGTGTTGTTGGTGGTAAAGTCATCGCTGCTGAGAATGTTCAGATCACAGTCTCCACCTATAAGAACCCTAATATTTTAAAGTATACTACTGAAGATCAAGAAGAAGGTAATAATCAAGATAACAATAATTGAAATGACACAATAACAACTATAGCAATAATCTTAGTACTTATAGTGGAATAATGATTTTATAGAGATTAACTCAATGAGTTTCGAAGTTTGTTGATGGTGAATTATGTGAAAGTAACAACATAAGAGGTCGATCCAGAAAAGAACTAAACTTGAACAAGATTTTTAATGTTGTTTCTCACTTATTTATTTGCTTATTTTTGTTTAAAGTCTATTGTCGTAGTGTGTCATAAGAGTGGTATAAAAGGAGTATTATCCGCAACATTTTCTGTTTCTTTTATTTAGAGAAAAAAGTTATGTATCACTATGTTTGTTTAAACTTATCTATTTCAATAAATTTGTTTAATTAGTCAATATATTTTCTAAATTAATTTATTTTTTGTTTTATTTAATTTATTCTTTTGAGAGAATTGTAAGGTCTTGAAACATAAAGAGTTCATTATAACATAAATTAAAATAGTATTTATTAAGATCCTTATAGAAATTTTGTTAAATATAAGTTTAGACATTATTGGTGATGGGACTTAATAGTATTTTTATAGAAGAAGAAATGATAATATAGTAAAAAATAAATAATGTAATCATAAACAATGATAAAAAAAACATGAGATATAAGTACATAAGTACTTAGTTAAGTGATATAAGTACTTAATCATGTCTCTATTATAAAGTTAGAATGTCTGTAAATTTCTTTAATTAATCAATGTCATTCTTTTGTGTTCTAGTTTGGAGTTAATTTAATTTTCTTTCATTTGTTTTACGGCTTTGAGAGGAGAGAAACAGGTTATGACAATTATAATATTTTTTTCTTTATAGTTACAAAGCCCTACTATTATATTGCCTAAATCAATTTATCGTCCTTTTTTTTTCATTTCATTAAATCTTTAACTCACCTTATTTATTGTGGATCATACTTTTATCAATTAAAAAAATAAGAGAATTTTTTTACGCTATTAAAATAATTTAATTTAGATAACATAAATTTATGTCTTATGTATATTTCATGCGCCGTTAAAAATGATTTAATTTCTAAAACACAAATCTGACATCTCATATTTTCCATGTTGTGGCTCATCATTTTAATAAAGTGTCTTAAAATTTGATTGACAGAACTATGTTATAAGTTACACTGATAAATGAGTAATTGATTTTTAATAATAGATTCTACTTGTAAGTTTCGAACTAAGTTTCGAACTAATAAGTCAGTTAATAATTAAAGAATTTAGTGAAATTAGTTACTAAATATAAAATATAAAATAACACAATTACGTAAATTTTATATACAAATTCATTTTTTATTTTAAAAAATATTAATATAATTTCAATTTAGAATTTTAAAGAGAATCAAATTTTATTAAACTTTTTACTTCTATTTTTTTTTAATTTCATATATCTTCTATTTGTACAAGAGTTTTCATTTAAATAAATTGATCAAATAGGAAACTTCTTATAAAAGAGACACGTGAAGGGGACTTATGAGACATTTTGGAGTAGAGAAAACTATATATGTTAAAAGAAAATTTTTTCTGGCTTTATATGAGACAATGATATTCAGAGGTATTGTTATAAATATATTGTATGCTTACAAGCTAAATCTCGAGTAATGTCTCATTTTTTCGTATACTCCTTCTACTAGTCGCTTGTGCTCTATGGGAAGATGTCAATATGGATTTTGTCTTATGATAGCCTAGAATCCAATGAGGCTTTAATTCCATTTGTGTGGTAGTAGATGAAACAACATAACAAAACTTTCCTTTTTAGTAAAATGTCTCACTTCATACATTGTCACAAAATAGATGAAACAATATAGCAAAACTTTCTCTTAGAGATATAATTAAACTTCATGGCTTACCCAAAACCATAGTTTCTAATAGAGATCGCCAAATTCCTTAGTTATTTCTAGAGAACTCTTTAGGAAAGATTAGGAACTAAACTTAACTTTTCTACCTCTTTTCATCCTTAGACAAATGGTCCAACTAAGGTTGCAATTAAATCAATCTTTGTCAACTATGCTTAGGACAGTATTGAAGGAAAACCATAAATCTTTGGATGAGTATCTTTCCCACATTAAATTTTCAACCAGGTGGTGGTCCGTAAGACTACTAGATTATCTCCTTTTCAAGTTGTATACAAGTTTAATCCTTTCACACCATTAGATCCTTTACCCTTACCAAACACAAATGATTTTATTTATAAAGATGTGGTGACTCAAGCTAAATTTGTGTGAAAAAAATTAATGAGAGGGTTAAAAGCCAAATACAACAATAAACAAAGACAAAGAGATACCCTAAATAAAATAATAATGGAAAGTGTTTTTGCAGTGTTTATAACATTGTTTTGATTACATATGATCATTTGAATTCTTGTAAATCAAAATTTTTGTATGTGAACAAGAATTATATATATTTTGGAAAAATTGGCGGGATTCTTGGATTAAATATATTTTGTTAATTTTATACCATTGAATTATGATTTATGAATCAGTTTTGGATACTACTTTATAAGGGGTTCTAGATGAAACTATAAAAATCCTTGAATTTTAGTTTTAAGCATGAATAAGAACAAATGTTAGGTTAAATTGATTATTATATTTTTTAGAAACTCCAAACTTTGACAAATAGGAAAATTTCAAAGTTTTACTTAAATTAGTTGAATGAGTAGTGATAGAGAGTTAAAATTTTTGTTTAATTGGTTGTTAATGTTAATCAATATCTTAGTTAAATTTGAAGATGGTTTTAAGTGTAGGAAATCTTGGTCTTGAGCTTGTTAAATAGAATTAGTGTTGGTTTGGGAACAATGTGATACTGCGGGAAGCTTAAACAACTAATATTCGATGTTCTCATTTACGCATAATTTATTTAATGGAGTAATTTTTTCTTACTAAAATGTCATTTGAAAGGATTAATACTTTCTTGGTGATATTCTCTCGGTCAAAATTTACTTTAGGAACTTGATATAATTTTGCTCGATAGAATAATTTCTTACCTCGTGAAATTTGTCTAGTAGAGAACCTAATCAAATCCGCTTAGCAAAATTATAGTTCACTTAACGAAAAGAAAATAAAATAATTTTTAATTATTTAGTCTTATAATTTAGAGAGTTATGTTAGGTTTTCAATTTATTTAAAAAAATTGTATGAGTATATTTATAAATGTTATATTATATTATTTTAATTTCTTTATTTAGTGAAAAATGACTATTTTATTGATTAGTCTAATATTTAATGAATTGACAATTTTTTAATTGTATTTATTGGGGAGTTAATATATTTGTGTACTTGTATAATGTAAGTATTGATGGATGCAATGTAAGGATGGAATATTAGAGATTTTACCAATGACCAAGATAATGTAAGGAAAAGTATTAAATGGTCAAAATAAATGAGGATCCTTGTAATCATTTTGGGGATGTAAATTCATTAAGAACTATATAGATTTGCATGTGTTATAAGTGTGTTACCAGATTGAAATTAATTGGCAATTTGACAACACTGCAATAAATATGACTTTAGACAATACTAAATTAGACATAAGTATAAAAGTGTTGCCTAATCATAACAAAAGACAATAATTTTACAAGTGTGGGTTAAAGAGTATTAAGAATCACGATTATTTACTCGTTTACACTTTTATGCTAACGTTTATGTAGACATTGCCTTCAAATGTGTAGCTTAAAAAAAATTGTGGCCTGACATAAAGTAAAATTTTGGAAAAAGGAGGTGCGAGAATTTGCTTCTTCCCTCTCTTCTCAACGGTTCCTTCTATAAAAAAATAATAAAACTTCACTCACCAATTCTTCGTTCTCCTAAAAGCAGTTTTGAAGGAATGTCTCTCACTTGCAATTTCTCATCGTCACCGTTCATTCCACCATCATCGTTGGGCTTAGCTTTGGTAAGTCTATCCCTCATCTCTCTTGCTCTTTCATCTATCTAATTTAGGTTTTAACCTCTTTTGTTTTGACTGAAAAAGCGTGGCTCCCTGTATCTCCCTCTCACTTCCACCTTCTCACCGTAGTCGTTGTGTTATAGTCACTTTCATGGTTATATTGTCAGTTCCACCTTTTCATTGTGGTTGGACTTAGCTTTGGTAAGTCTATTGTTGTGTATCTTTAAGAAATTAGACTACTTACATGATATGTAATAGTGACCTAGATATCCCGTTGCTAATATTAGAAAGCTATAACACACCATTTTTTTTTTCATGATTGTTGTTGATCAAATTTTTTTGGCAGTTGTTTTATGGGGGAACTATATTTAATGTTAAATTTTATTATGGCTCTCTCCTTTAGATATAGAGAACAAACGTATAAGGTATCTTGCCTCATTTTCACTCATCATCACTTGGTGAAAGGGTGAATGCAACCTGCCATTTGACCATGCCTAGAAGATGTTCATGATGATCCAATAATTAAAGGTTTGAAAGGAATTTGGAAGGTCTTCTAACCTAGGGAAGAGGAGATAAAGAGTAATAGAAGAAAAAGAAGAATAAGAAATATTATCAAAATGAAACATACAATTAATGTTTTACCATAATTATGTCAAAATGACTCTTTTCAACTACTTCAGAATGACTAGTCATTGGAATGTGAATGGTATTATTGAACTTAATCTAATTTTGAAACTTAGTACAAAGAAGAGAAATATTATCCCTTTTTTATCATGAGCACCTGGAATGTTAAAGTCATCCATAGTAATCCAAGAACCAAGAATAATATATTGAAGATATGAGTATCCTTTCAAAAGTTTCTTATTTTTATATAATTAGTAGCTCCACAAATGTTAGCTATATATAAAGTGAAATTATTATCAATGATGGAGAAGGCCAACATTTGATCACAAATAGATAGAATAAAAGGCTACAAAGATTTCTTACTAAAAACTTCATATTCAAAGACTAAAAAAATGCCAAGAAGCTTGTCATAAGGTATATCAAGATATTTTGATCATAAGAAATTTATCCTTTTTTATTGGACAAGACGACCAAGTATAATTGGAAAGACTCCCCGAACTCCTAAAACGATATGCATACAAAATGGTAGATTTTAAATCCTCCTTGAATATTACAGACCTTAGCCTTTAAAGATTTTCTTCAAACTTTATAACCTTTTTCCTTTTTTTTTTTTTTAAATCATGTTAAGAGCAAGGACTTCCTCTTTAGAGATTAAGAAAATCCTTAATTTTGTATTCGTGAACTATTACTCCCAAGTTTTAGAGATTATATAAAAGTCATGATTAGTACATCATTCAATTTGACAGAGGAAGAGACAATATTATCGAGCAAAGAAGTTTTAGCATTCTCAAATTATCTTAATATGATAAATCTTTATAAAAGAATAAGTGTCATATGAATATAAAAGAAATAAGTATCATATGAATATTTGTCAGAACCTGATTACAAATTAACCTTATCCATAACTAAAAAGAATGTTAAAAATAAAAATTGGAATAAGTTAAATAAGAAAAGTTTTATAAACTAATTAATATTTAAGTTAATTTTAATTGATGAAGAAATTTCACATTTTAATACTATTGTATGTGATTTGTACTTTAAATTTAACGTTATTTCTAAAATAAATATATATCATTCATATTAATTAAAAAATATATATTTAATTTTCAGTCGATCGTTCGAGATACAACTTCATCAAATATTGTATAATTCATCTAAGTCAAAGTATAAATCTAACCATTAAATAAAAATTAGAAGAACACTAATTACTAAATAAAAATGAGAAGAGTGAAGGACCAGTTTTTATCTTATAAAATTACGAAATTATTCAATTTGAAAAGAGATAGTGATTAAAACATATAAAATTTAACATAAATTAAGTAATAGATATTAATAATTTTATTATAATAATGAATAATAATACGACATTGAGTAAAACATACACAATGACTCATAATATTTAATAGTGAATTCTAATGAAGTAATTAATAATTTTAAAACATTATAATTATATAACAATAACATAATATGCTATATATCATTATAACTATTATTTTAATTTTCAAGTTATTTTTATTTTTCTTAATATTTATTTCATTATTAAATAAATTTGTGTAAATTCATGTGATAATTAGAGTTGAATTAATGACTACTCTAGAATATCTTGAAACTGGTAATCGATGAGTCAAAGTATGACTTTAATATAATTATATAGAGCATTAAATGCTTATACATTAAAAAGAAAGAAACATGCTTTATTTAATTATATTTATAACATTATTCCTTATTAGATTATTTTACTATAAATTTCAATGAATGATTTGAAAATATTGTACTAATCCAACATTAAGCTATCTTACTTTCTTTTTACAAAATCACCCAACCACAATTTTTTTCCATCAAAAGAGACCTCCCTTCAAAAACACCTTTTCCATTTTCTTTCTAGTCATGAAACCACCATCATGCCCCTGATTTAGTTATCAACATGGTTTAGTCAAACACATCTATTATCACCACACTATAAATCCCCCTCAAACAAAGCTTTAACCATCCCAACCAAATTTCTTCTTCTTTCATTTTGGTCACTTAAGCTCTCTCACTTCAAAACACTTGACTTTGCCTTAACCACCCTTAGTATCCTTATTTTATTTCACAAACTAACTTTGACGATTGAATTAGATCCTAATCACAACTAGCTCCACTACCATAACTTGTCTCTACCAATAAGCTATCATGACTCCATCTGCAAGAAGGTCAAGTGGTAAAAGAAACAATTCAAGATTCACCTCTCTTTCAATGGCTCAATCTATTGAGTCTTCTGCAAATCTAATCACTTTTAACGTGGCTCCAGACAATGATGTCATGGAATCTATTTTTGACATTGTTAATCGGGACCAGGTTAGTGTAACTGTGATTAAGGCTTCTGGAAAAATCAAGAATGTGACTCTCCAATCTTCAACCTACGGTACACCCAATGCCATACTCCATGGACACTTCACCTTGCTCTCCCTCACAGGTTCCTACTTATACAACAATGAGTACACCCTTCACCCTGGAGCCACCCCTCCCCTTCCCTTATCCTTTGGGATCAACCTATCCACTAGTGCAGGCAAGCTCTTTTGTGGTGTTGTTGGTGGTAAAGTCATAGCTGCTGAGAATGTTCAAATCACGGTCTCCACCTATAAGAACCCTAATATTTTAAAGTACACAACTGAAGATCAAGAAGAAGGTGACAATCAAAATAACGATAATTGAAATGACACAATAACAACAACTATAACAATAATCATAGTACTTATAATGGGAATAATGATTTTATAGAGATTAACTCACTAAGTTTCGAGGTTTGTGGTGAATTATGTGAAAATAACAACATAGGAGTTCGACCCAAAAAAGAACTAAATTTCAACAAGATTTCTAATGTTGTTTCTCACTTATTTATTTGCTTATTTTTATTTAAAGTTCATTGTCGTAGTGTGTGTCAGTAGTGTGTCATAAGAGTAGTATAAAACGAGTATTATCTGCAACATTATGTGTTTTTTTTGTTGAGATAAAAGTTATGTATCATTATACTTGTTTAAATTTATCTATTTCAATAAATTTGTTTAATTAGTCAATATATTTTCTAAATTAATTTAGTTTTTGTTTTATTTAATTTGTTCTTGAGAGAATTGTAAGGTATTGAAACATAAAGAGTTCATCATAAGAGAGATTAAATGAGTATTTATTGAGATCCTTCTAGACATTTTGTTAAATATGAGTTTAGACATTGTTGGTGGTGGGACTGAATAGTATTTTTATAGAAGAAGAAATGATAATATAGTAAACAATAAATAATGTAACCCTAAACAATGATAGAAAACATGAGATATAAGTACATAGTTAAGTGATATAAGTACTTAATCAAGTCCTTTATTATGCAGTTAGAATGTCCGTAAATTTCTTTAATTAATCAATGTCATTTTTCTAGTTTGGAGTTAATTTAATTTTCTTTCATTTGTTTTATGGCTTTGAGAGGAGAGAAATAGGTTATGAGAATTATAGTATTTTTCTTTATATTTACAAACCCCTACTATTATATTACCTAAATCAATTTTTTTTTTCATTTCATTAAATCTTTAACTCACCTTATTTGTTATGAATCATACTTTTATCAATAAAAAAACAAGAGACATTTCTTACGCTATTAAAATAATTTGATTTAGATAACATAAATTTATGTCTTAAGTATATTTCATGGTGCCGTTAAAAAAAATTTATATTTAATGTAATTTGTGGCAAATAAATTGATTTAATTTCTAAAACATAAATCTGACATCTGATATTATCGATGTTGTGGCTCATCATTTTAATAAAGTGTCTTAAAATCTGTTTGACAGAACTATGTTATAAGTTACACTGATAAATTAGTAATTGATCTTTTAAAAAATAGATTCAACTTGTAAGTTTCGAACTAATAAGTCAGTTTAATAAATTAAAAGTTTTAGTGAAATTAGTTACTAAATATAAAATATAAAATAACACAATTACGTAAGTTTTATACGTAAATACATTTTTTATTTAAAAAATATTAATATAATTTTAATTTGGAATTTTAAAAGAGAATTAAATTTTATTAAACTTTTTACTTCTATTTAATTTGTTTAAATTTCATATATCTTTTATTTGTACAAATTATTTCATTTAAATAAATTGATTAAATAGGAAACTCCTTATAAAAGAGACAAGTGAAGGGGACTTATGAGACATTTTGAAACAGAATAAACTAAGTATGTTGAAAAAAAAAATTGTTGGCTCCATATGAGACAATGATATTCAGAGGTATTGCTATAAATGTATTGTATGCTTACAAGCTAATTTCAAGTGATGTCTCATTTTTCTTATACTCTCCCTGCTAGTTGCTTGTGCTCCACGGGAAGATGTCAATATGGATTTTGTCTTATGATAACCTAGAATCCAACGAGGCTTTGATTCCATTTTTGTGGTAGTAAATCATTTTAGTAAAATGACTCATTTCATACATTGTCACAAAATAGATGAAACAACATAGCAAAACTTTCCCTTAGAGATATAGTTAAACTTCATGGCTTACCAAAACCATAGTTTTTTACAGAAATCCCAAATTTCTCAATTGTTTATAGAGAACTCTCTAGGAAAGATTAGTCATTAAACTTTTCTACCTCTTGTCATCCTTCGACAGATGGTCAAACTAAGGTTGTAAATCAATCTCTGTCAATTATGCTTAGGACAATATTGAAGGAAAATCATAAATCTTTATGATTTCTCTAAATAAGTTTTGCTCACATCATGGGCAGCTTTGACATATATTATGGAGTCGAATTATGCAGAAAGGTTATGTGATTTCCAATTACCACTTATATGGTAAACTTAAGTGTACTTTATGCACCCACATTCAATGGAAGTTATAAAGAAACTTCACAAGGTCGTCGGCGTGTGAGATCATTAAGGGTGAGGTCGTTGTTAGTAAGAAGTGTGTTGCACCAGAAGGGAATGAAAGCCAATGCAATTGCACATAATATACAAAATGGGATGCTAGATCATGCTTGAACACTCTCCAATTGTCACTTGCTGAAAAAAAGAAGCCAAAGTTTGCGTCTTGAGGAAAAATGGTTTCACCAGCCAAATGAGTGCAACTGGAAAATGGGTGAAGGTGTTGATCGAACTTAACAACCGAAAGACTATGGGACTAGTGAAGAAGGCTATGGAAGATATTCTTGTTTGTGGAAGCACAAGGTCCAACAACTTTTGAAGGCTTATTTTGATGGAAAGGAGCCAAACAAGGACGTCAACCCTGATGAAACAGTTGCCTATGGTGCTACAATGCAAGGAAGCATTTTGAGCGGAGAGGGTGGTGAAGAAACCAAAGATATCCTTCTCCAGGATGTGCCTCCCCACACGCTTGGAATTGAAACTGTTGGTGGAGTGATGACTAAGTAAGATTCTTAAAAATACTGTTATCTTGACTAAGAAATCAAATGGGTACCTCTCAAATTGAAATAACCTTTGAAGTTGACATAAATGACATCATGAATGTGAAAACAGAATACAAAGATATAGGGAAATCAGAAAGGATCAGTATAATGTTGAAGAAGGCTTTAAGCTAGGGTTCCATGGAACTCACTAGGCGTTAAACCCAGTAATTTTACTCAAAGCTTGGGCGTTAAATCCGACAATTTTACCCAAAATCTCGACGTTAAACCCAACAATTTCACCTAAAGGTTGAACGTTAAACCCAACAATTTTACTCAAAGCTTGGGTCTTAAACTCAACAATTTTAACCATAGCCTGGGCGTTAAACCCAACAAATGTACCCAAAGCCTACTTAAACCCAACAATTTTACCCAAAGCCTAGGTCTTAAACCCAAGAATTTGATACAACAATAAAACTAATAAGAAGTGATAATGAGACTGAATTTTTCATGACTAATTATTTTTTATCAATAAAGGAATAATATATCAAACTTCATGTGTAAATACTCCATAACAAAATAATATAGTTGAAAGGAAACATGATCATTTATTAAATGTAGCAAGAGCTCTCATGATACAATCTCATTTACCTAAAATTTATTGGTCATATTTTGTGATACATGTTGCACATATTATAAACATGTTTTCTACACCTATTTTAAGTTATTTTTCTTCTCATGAAATGCTTTACAAAACTGCACTAGATTTTAATCAATTAAAGGTGTTTGCATCTTTATGCTATGCTAGCACTTTGTCAACAAATATAAGTAAATTTGATCTAAGGGCATCGAAATGTGTTTGTATTAGTTTTAAAAGGAGGCAAAAGGATATATTTTGTTGAATATTCAATAAAGAGAAATTTTTGAGTTTAGGGATGTTGTCTTCTATGAACATGTTTTTCCATACCAAAGTGTTGAGGATACTAGCAATGAATCTGATAGTCCTAACTTTCATGGTTAAAGTCTTTTTTAAAGAAGATTAACTTGTTTTGAGTTAGTCATCACAAGTCATTTTTGTACCTTATGATAATGTTGAAAATAACAGTAATAATGACCATGAATCAGAAGATGAACCTTTTTTGAGTCACCACAAGTCATTTTTGCATCCTATGATAAAGTTCATAATATATCAAACTTCATGTGTAAATACTCCACAACAAAATAATATAGTTGAAAGGAAACATGATCATTTATTAAATGTAGCAAGAGCTCTCATGATACAATCTCATTTACCTAATATTTATTGGTCATATTTTGTGATACACGTTGCACATATTATAAACATGCTTTCTACACCTATTTTAAGTTATTTTTCTTCTCATGAAATGCTTTACAAAACTGCACTAGATTTTAATCAATTAAAGGTGTTTGGATCTTTATGCTATGCTAGCACTTTGTCAACAAATATAAGTAAATTTGATCTAAGGGCATCGAAATGTGTTTGTATTAGTTTTAAAAGGAGGCAAAAGGATATATTTTGTTGAATATTCAATAAAGAGAAATTTTTGTGTTTAGGGATGTTGTCTTCTATGAACATGTTTTTCCATACCAAAGTGTTGAGGATACTAGCAATGAATCTGATAGTCCTAACGTTCATGGTTAAAGTCTTTTTAAAGAAGATTAACCTGTTTTGAGTTAGTCATCACAAGTCATTTTTGTACCTTATGATAATGTTGAAAATAACAGTAATAATGACCACGAATAAGAAGATGAACCTTTTTTGAGTCACCACAAGTCATTTTTGCACTCTATGATAATGGTCATAATATATCAAACTTCATGTGTAAATAGTCCACAACAAAATAATATAGTTGAAAGGAAACATGATCATTTATTAAATGTAGCAAGAGCTCTCATGATACAATCTAATTTACCTAAAATTATTGGTCATATTCTGTGATACATGTTGCACATATTATAAACATGCTTTCCACACCTATTTTAAGTTATTTTTCTTCTCATGAAATGCTTTACAAAACCGCACTAGATTTTAATCAATTAAAGATGTTTGGATCTTTATGCTATGCTAGCACTTTGTCAACAAATATAAGTAAATTTGATCCAAGGGCATCGAAATGTGTTTGTATTAGTTTTAAAAAGAGGCAAAAGAATATATTTTGTTGAATATTCAATAAAGAGAAATTTTTGTGTTTAGGGATGTTGTCTTCTATGAACATGTTTTTCCATACCAAAAGTGTTGAGGATACTAGCAATGAATCTGATAGTCCTAACCTTCATGATTAAAGTCCTTTTAAAGAAGATTAACCAGTTTTGAGTTAGTCATCACAAGTCATTTTTTCACCCTATGATAATGTTCATAAATTAGAAATTCAGGTTCTAGAAGAAGTTTGTTCCAATAGAAACCAAAACCTAAAAAAAAAATCATGAAACAACACAGTCAATTCGAATGAGTACTAGAACAAAAAGATCACCTGAGGGTCTAAAGGTTTGTCATTCTAATCTCAATGTTTTCAATACATCTTCTAGAGTTAAATATCTTTTGAATTTTGTTTTGTCTTATAATAAATTATCACCTTCTTATAAATGTTTTGTTATGTCTCTTACTTCACATGTTGAGTCAAACACTTATTCTGAATTTGTGAAAGATGATTGTTGGAGAAAGGCTATATATTATGAGATATCTATTTTGGAGTCAATTCAAACATGAGAGATTGTTCTTTTGCCTAAGAACAAAATTTTCATAGGTTGCAAAATGGGTATTCAAAATAAAATATAAGGCTAATGGGACTATGGAAAGGTATAAAGCAAGGTTAGTGGCAAATGGATAGACACAAATAGAGGACGTTGACTACCTTGAAGCTTTTTCCCCAATAGTAAAGATGAAAACTATAAGGTTACTTCTTTCTCTAACTTCTATATATAATTGGGAATTGAAACAGCTACACATAAATAATGCATTCTTACGTAAAGAGTTGAAAGAAGATGTATACATGGTTGGTCCTCTTGGATTGACTTCTATTCAACCAGAACAAGTTTATAAATTAAAAAAAGACTTTATATGACCTTAAGGAACCTAGCAGGAAGTGGTTTGCTAAATTTCCATCATTTTTTATTTCTGCGAGATATACTCAATCTGTGAATGATCATTCCTTGTTCATCAATTCTTTTGAAGTATCTTTTTTCAACATTATTGTTGTATGTGGATGATATAATTTTTGTAGTAAATGATAAAGAAGAGATTGATCGAGTCAAAAAAGCATTGAATAAGACATTCAAGATCAATTATATTGGTGATTTAAGATATTTTTCTTGGTTTTGAGGTAGCAAGAAGTAAGAAAGGGATAATGATGAATCAAAGAAAATATGCATTGAAATTGTTAGCAGATGCAACTCTTTTAGGCTGTAGACCTTCAGTCACTCCTGTGGATAATCTTGTTAAATTATCTTCTACTGAAAGTATGTCTTTCACTGATGTTCATGCCTATAGAAGATTGATTGGAAGACTTATGTATCTCACTAATATCCACCTAACATAACCTTTCATGTTCAATAACTTTCTCAATTTCTTGATAAGCCTACAATTGCTCACTACAATGTAACAATTAAAATTCTCAAATATATTAAAGGAGCTCCAAGTCTTGGCTTACTTTTCTCTTCCAACAGTTCTACCCATCTAAAAGCCTTTCTGATAGTGATTGGGACACTTGCAGTGATTAGTGATTGGTTTTAGTGTGTATCTTTAAAATTTCCTTATATCTTGGAAATCAAAGAAGGAATGAACAATATCAAAGAGTTCCTGTGAAGCTGAATATAGGGCAATAACCTCTCTTACATGTGAAATTCAATGGCTAGTCTATCTTTTTCAAGATTTGAAAGTTCCTTTTAAGCAACCATCTCTTTTATATTGTGACAATGACTCATCAAGATACATTGTAGCAAATCTAGTGTTTCACAAGCATACGAAACATATAGAAATAAACTGTCACATTGTTAGAGAAAAATTGAAGAAGAGTCTAATCCATTTGCTTTCTATTTCCACCATAGAGCAACTAGCAGATATTTACACCAAAGCCTTAGATCCTCAGTCTTTTAAGAATATTTGTTTTCAAGTTGGGTCTCATCAATATTTGCTCCCTAGCTTGTAGGGGGTTTAGGGGATATGGATACAAGACTTCTAGAAGAAAACTAATATCAATTTGGTAATTTTGTTTGACATACATTTATACCAAAGCCTTACTCTTTCAAAAATATTTGTTCTCAAACTGAGTCTCATCAATATTTACTCCCTAACATGCCAGGTTTTTAGGGAATATGGATATAAAACTTCTAGAAGAAAATTAATATGAATACTGTGATTTTGTATTTATGATAGAATCAAATTGTTAGAAAGAAATAAATATTAATTATGTGATTTTATCTTTATGACAAAATCAAATTAGGTTCATGTATATATTTTATGTTTTATAACATTATCAGGTTGAAAAAATTTTATTTTTATTTGTTTTATTTCTTTAGCTATACTCATAATGAATACATTATTTGTATATATTTAATTTTTTATTTTTTTATCTTAATAGAAAAAAACAGAGAATATTTTTATTTTCATACTTTTTAATTTATTTTTTCATCTCTTTATCTTATAATATAATATTTATTTTATAATGGCGTTCAAGTATAATCTTAATTTATCTTTCTAATGGTTTGACCAATACAATACAATCCACTCACAATCAGAATGAATATCATCTATTGCTTCAATATTTCTAGTATTTATCTCCCTTTTAATAATTTAAAATTATTAAAATTAAAGATGAAAATACAATTTTTAGGAAAGTAGAAATTTTTTGGTGGCTTTAATTTGAAAGCTTTTAAAACTCTTTTGTCTGACATTATTGAATAATTTTGAACTTCTTATAGCAAAATCACGTTGTCTACTGTGACAATGAAAAGGTGAAATTTCTGATAATTAAAACAACCATTAAATCTACATGCATAAAAAATAGTTTCTGTTAACTTTAATATACACACTATATTATTTTCTCTAGAAAATAATCAACATCTTACTGGCGGTTAAAGCGCGGATTCCTATTCTTTTATATTGCGCTATTTCTTTTTTTTCTTTTTTTGTTAAAAACTACTACAAAGAGTACCATGTAAGGATTTGCGTTTTTTTATAATAAATAAGTGTTTCTTTTTAATTTAATTGAGAGTTAAATATAATATATGTTAAGCAAAAGGTTGTTAAGTGAGAATAACTAAAACCAGTTTGTTTTTCATGTGTTAGAATTAATGAACCGAAAATAATTGGAATAATAGCATTTGAAAATGATGGGTGTATGAAAATAGAACCTCTTTATTGAGAATCAGTTTTAAGATGTACCCGTGGAAGTCATTTGTAGAAAGGTGAATTTGAGTTTAAACTTTTAGAGTCTTCTATAATCAGGGTTTCATCTTTAAAGTAATTTAAGAGTTTTTCTAATATTTTTGACTCATCATCTCTTTCCAGTACTATTAAGGTAAAAAAAAAAAAAAAAAAAA
>Ga0209489_105202_pt1 | contig 22983 bp, 10 predicted proteins | sample SiratrowhiteBW_FD_187527 | JGI IMG/M metagenome (GOLD analysis project Ga0209489, IMG submission 187527) | Root nodule microbial communities of legume samples collected from California, USA - Siratro white BW (SPAdes) (version 2) | ecosystem: Host-associated > Plants > Roots > Nodule | place...
GCGCCTCCATGGCTTAAACGACCAATTATGACTATCTCAAATCCTTACTAGAGAGAGTACTATCATAAACGGTTCAAAGGATCGGAAGCTTTCTGATACACAAGATCCTCTTATAATATATATATATATATATATATATATATATATAATCAAAAGAGTTACCGGATAATAAATAATTTTAGGTTTTCCCAAAACAATAAAAGTTATTATCATAACATGTTGAAACCTGAAAAAAAAGAAAAAAAACATTAGTTGCTCTTGTTTCCAACACTCCTGCAAGTTCAGCTTGGATATTAATCGCTCAAAAATCGAATTCCTTAATTTTTAGTAAGAATATCTATAAGTTAACATTACAAAGGATGAAAAAGAAAGGAGGATACTTATAGGAAACGGGTCCAATAAAGTTAAAGTTGCATGGAAGACAATCTTTCTAATTAAATGGTTAAATAAGTATTTTTCAAAAAAATTCATCAAAAAGTTTTATAAAATGTTTCAATGATGGTTAAGAGAAGTAAGGTGTAAGTAATAGAAAAGAGACCATGAATATTTTAACTTTTATATTATTTTAATTTGAGTTATATTTCTTTCCTTTTTACAAATTTGTAAAAGATTTTATTCAACAAATAAATGTTAATAAGTATTCTTGACTATATTTTTTACTTACATTACTATAAAAGGATTTTTAGGTTATCTTCTAAATTTAGATAGTATATAAAGTCTTTTCCTGCATTACACAAAGTTTCTGTTATAAAATAATAAAATGTTATTTATATAGTTTCACACTTAGATGGGTATATATGAAACACAAATACTTTTTATTCATAAAATATTAAGTAGTTTGGTATGCAGAAGATATTGTTGTCAGATATCATTTTCTTTAGATTGAGGAAAAGATTGAAGTGAAGAAAATCAACATGAAGGAGAACTCATCAACTTTTTCATCAAGTTTATTTTCAAGAAAAAGTTTATACATTGTTTGGATTTGTAAACTTGGATTGTCACTAGTAATCCTAAAATAATGAGGTTGTAATTCAAGGTAGAGTTTGTAGATCTTAGTATATTAAGCTCTCTCTAGGATGTGTATCTGGTTGGATATAGACATCGTCATATAGGATTGACTAATATTTATCTAAATGTGTTTGATGTCGAGTGTCTTATAACTTTAGATTCATCTTATTTATTTAGTGTGTCTAATGACTTAGAGCATATCATGTTGTGAATCAGTAATGTCCTTATATATTTCTAACTAACTTATAACATCTTGTGAAGGTTCATGTTTGTTACTAGAAATTTGATATATTATTGAAGTACAATAACGATATTGCATGTGAAGCCTTTAACATTGAGTGTACCCCATTAAAATTGGTTCTTCTTCAATTTTAGGATGTGATGAATGTTTGACAATATACTGAAATACAATGATAACATTGCATGTTAACCTTGTAGCATCTAGTACACTAACTGAAATTAGTTTTTTCTTTAGTTCTAGAATATGATGAATGTCTGATCATATTCTCATCACTTTGTCTCACATATGAATCTTGATAAGCCTAATATCCTCAAATTTTACAAGGATTACAATTATCCATCAGAACATTACCGTCTCAAACTAACTTCGACTCGGAAGTATATAAAAAGTACAACCAGATCAAAATACACACCAACTTCGATTTCGGAATATATGAAAAGTACAACCAAAGTTTAAAATACACGCTGCAAAGCAATCCAATTTATCGTTTATTGCAAGTACCATATGATCATCATCAAACAAGCAGTAATAAAATCTTTGTCCCATTTCTTAGGATAGTCTTTCTTCATGACCCATTTTATAAATTGACCTTGTTCTTGCATTTCTTCTTGCTTCTCTACCCTTTACTAACATTTAATGTTATCAACTTTGAAAGGCCATCTTTATCCATAACTCTAGTTGTCCTATGTCAAATATCTATGTATATGGGCAAGACTCACCTCTTCTAATATGATGAAATTTTTACTTACGCTCAGAAAATTAAGCACTTTATCAAACAAAAGAAGAAATCATTGTTAGATTTTCATCCTGCATTTTAACATTCATGTTTCGCAGTTTAACCAAAATTGTGTCCATAGCATCAAGATGTTTCTTTAACAATAAGTTTTCATTTATGTGAAGCCCAAATGATCATTTATCGAAGAAATAGTTAACTATAGATGGACTTTGTTATGAACAATTTCTATAGTTTTAGCCACACTTAGAAGTAGTTTCTTCACTTACTACCTTGTAAATGACTTTATTTCAAAGTAACAAAAGGATTATAAAGTGAGCATTTTCCTCTAGAGTTCTAAGAATTGAGAGTGAACATTCTCCTTATTCTTTCAACAAAGCACTCATCTTTAGGCACCACAAATTAAAACTGTTTTTTTTTTCAATGACCTTCTCAATCTTGATTGTGTTGACCATCTTTTTGAACGTCTTCTTGAAGTTTTTATTTATAACAAAACAAACAAACAAAGGGGGTTGATAAGGATCAACCATCTATGGACGTGGAATGGATCAAAATTAAAGTTTTGATACCAGTATACTAAGCATATAATAAAGAAACTCACATTAAAACACCTAACAAATACTAGACAATCTAACAAACATATAACATAAACACATAAGAAATAATCAAAAGACATGATATAATGAGAAGAAATGATATAACTCTAAACCCATTTTTTATAAATATATACAAAAATGAAATACAACAATTACAAAGGAGTTTATAAATAATATACATTCAATCTAGAAAGAAGGAATTATATGGATAATTAATATGAATTATACAAACACACATGATTTAACTTTTAGAGTGTTAGTTAAGTAAGAATACACATTATAGTAACTAATTATATAATAGAAAGTTTAATTAACTAAATAGAATAAGTATGTATGACTATCGTCTAATAACAATAATAAACAAGTTTTAGATACGATTATTTAGAAACTCTAAGATTATATGAGTCATTAAACAAATAAAGTTGATATAAGAATTTTTAACAAAATTGTTTGTATAAAATATCTTTTACTTATAATATATTTAATATAGCTTTACATGCATAGTAATAATAATAACAACATACTATTTTATTTAAATGAGATGAAGAATAATCTCTACCAGTTGACTCATGTCTTCAATCAACGTTAATATAAAGTTGTAATATTTTTAAGTACATTAGTCATATATAGAAACTTATTAATGGAAGTAATGAGTTAGTGAATGGAAGTGATAAAATCAGAAATTCTTAAATTAATACTATCATCATTTTTAATTCTTTTTGTAAATAAATGAATTTTCACTCTAAACATCTTATTACGTGTCAAAATAATTTTAACTTTTTATTAATCACGGTATTTTATTTAACTCTCAATTGACATATGATAAAATGTTTTAAATTTTTTTTGGCTTGTAGCAAAAAAGTTTAATATAAAATTCATTGACATATTAATAAAATGTTTTAAAGTTTTTTCGGCTTGTAGCAAAAAAGTTTAATGATAAAATTTTCACAATTTTCTGCTAAAAATTGTGATTGAATTTTGGGTTTTTCGAAGAGTTGAGTTTCATATATAAGACGTGCCCATTGAACACAACAAAGCAACACAACCCATTTGATGAAAAGGACAATAATAAGAGAATCAATCAAACCTAAGTACAAGCTTTGTTAACATCACTCATTGGTTGTGTCACTCTTTTAACACACTCAGAGGATGTTTGTGTTGGGTGCTTCCTCCGCCGCAGCCACCAACGCCGCCGCAGCCACCGCCGCCGCCATCCCCTCTCGCATTCTCTGTGGAACTCTTCACTCTCCTTATTCCCTCACAAACCCCCACAACTTCTTTTCCCATCTCTTATCCACAACTTCGGTATTCTTCTACTTCTTTTTTCACTGTCTTCACTTTATTCTTTCATGTTATTTTACTGTTTTTTTTTTCTTTATCTGCTAATTTCTGACTTTGTTGTTGCTCAATGGTATTGGTTTTCAAATGGGTATGTTCAGGTGCGGTCATCTTCACTGCACTTCAGGGGTGTTCCCATCAGAGCCATGGCTGAGATTGAGACTATAGCAGCTTCTAAAGCTGCTTCTTCTTCCTCTGCTCCTGGTGCTTTTCATTCCCATTACCTCTTTTCTTTGTGTCTTCAATTGTTTTATTTAGGGGTTTTGTTTGTTTTCTTTTTCACCCCTCAAAGGGTAACAAAAAGAATCTTTTTTTATCTAATGGGTATCTGTGGCTTCAAATGGAGTGGATTGAATTCGTGTCTTTGTGATTCTAATCTCAAAGGGTGGTTATATTTCTCTCTTAATGTTGTTTTGGTTTGTTATTGATTGACCTTGTGTGATTGGTCCGCACTGATTTTTGCAGAAATTTTGGGCTTAGTAATGTTTCTGGTCCTTTTTCTATCACACATAAGCTATTCATTGATTCGGTGTGGATGTTTTATTGATGATTATTTGGTAACTGTAATGGACACGTGCATTCTAAATGTTATTCCAAACATGCAAAGGCTCCCCTTGCCTTAAGCAGTTCAACTTATTTGGCCTGATTGCTTAATTGTACTTGGTGTCGTCATTTCTCTATAGAATGGCGTGAAGAAGTGATCCAGGTCTTTAGTATTTAGTTTTTCTGTGTTCTGCCCAATTTATGAGTCAGAAGTATGCGAATTTTGATATTTAAGTAATCATGCACTTTCAATTATGACTGATTGCAACTAAAACTCTATTTTCTCCTTGTTCATATCCACTGTTATGAGTTGGTTGGTAATGCATTAGCAACTATTTGTTTTGCAACTTTTGTTTGTGTCTTCAAATTAGCGTTTAGAGAGCTATCTTCAAATGTCTGAGCCTTTTGACTACTACGGATCACTTTTAAGTTTGAGTGCAAGACACAATTGCATCAATGATAACTGCTTTTGGGACAATCGTGTATGATTTAGAATATTGTTTCTGCGAAATTGAATAGGTAGCATATTATTACTGGACTTCATTTAAGTATATCAATTGTCAGAGCTGCTACAAGCATGATTTAAAAGGCCACCATTGTCAACGTCTCCACCGAAGCTGATTTGTTTCACTTCATGAGCATAAGAGAGATTTTAATACAGCAAACGCAGAAAACTTCTGAAATACCTGTCACAGTTGAGATATCAAATCAACTAACTTCAAAAATTCAGTGTCTTAAACACATCCGCAGCAGTTGTATCTTATATGTTGCATTCAATAAGTCTTCTTAATTTAAGATACAAATTAGTCTAATTTATTAAGGTTTAGTGATTTGCCCCACAAAAATGTTTTGAATAACTTTCCTTACCTCTGTTCCATTCAAACCATTTAATTTTAACCATAGAGTGAATTTGTATTATTATTTGTGATTTCAGTTTAGACAATACATGTTTACTGTTAATTTGTAAGTGTCAAAATATACCCATGTTTTACCCTTTGGTGATGTTTTGTATACTTTAAAATGTAAGAATAACTGTTTCTGGCATACGGTGTTTTGCTGTGAAACAGGGAGCAAGCAAGCCTTGATATCATTGTCAGATAAGAAGGATCTTGCATTTGTTGGCAATGGGCTCCAGGAATTAGGGTAAATAAATTATTACAATTAATGAACTCATTTTCTAACATGCTAGAATACTATTGTTTTCTATACTCCTTTATTTTTTTGATACTATTTAATCATACTTGCCTTTTTTATGTGGTTTGTGGAACCTCAAGAAGCTTCAGTTGCTATAGTGAACTATTGACAGTTCCTCTGTTAAATTGTAGATACACTATTGTTTCAACTGGAGGAACAGCTTCTGCTTTGGAGAAGACTGGAGTAGCTGTTACTAAAGTGGAACAGCTTACTCAGTTCCCGGAAATGGTGTGTGCTTTGCTACTTGAGTTCTCCTCTATAAGTCATGAAAAATTCTAGTTCTGGAACTTCTGACGATATGTCTATGAATTATTATGTTATTAGGCCCTGTTTGGATAAACATTTTTACGAGAACTTTTAGAAAAAGACAATAAGGATGTAAAATGAATTCATCTTCTCCTGTATTTTAGAATAAACTTTTGCTCTTTAACTATTATAGAATCTCTCTAATCTAACTTCTCCAAAAACTAAGTGTGTAAGTTGATTTTAACTTGTCAACAGAAACTTAATCAATTTTAACGTGTATATTGAGGGAAAAGCTTATTTAAACAGGGTCTTAATCGTGTTTTCTGATTGGTTTGTCATGCTGTTTTTAATGTTTTTATTGGATTACAAGGCTTTAGTTTTGTGCTGATATTTTCCTGCGGAACTAGGTATTATGGTGTTTCTTTTATTGTATCTTTAACGGTTTCCAATATGGAAATATGGGGCGTCACAGTTGCGAACTTGTAGAGTTTAGATTAATGACTAATCTGCTTGCTTTGTTAATCTTATAAACGTCGACAGCCTCATAACAGAGTGAATATATTATAAATTTAGGCCCATGGCCAACCATTCCCCTAGTTCGCAACTTTTACCATTCAGTCTCAATATTGACTTACTACCAAAATGTTCACTAACTCCTTTGAAGTTTGCTTAAACATGTGCAAGCTTATAACAAGAATGCTTTGGCCTTTTTCACAGCTTGATGGTCGTGTCAAAACTTTGCACCCTAACATACATGGGGGTATCCTGGCTAGAAGGGACCTAAAACATCATATTGAAGCTCTTAACACACATGGAATTGGTAAGTTATGTTATCAACAGCTATAAGTGCATGGTGCTAGTTTTCTGTTCAATCTAGGTTGTGCTCATTTAGCTTTTGTGATTGCATTTGATTTTGCTTAAATTTTCCCCTTTTAGGTACTTTTGATGTTGTGGTGGTGAACTTGTATCCATTTTACGATAAAGTCACATCAGCTGGTGGCATTGAATTTGAGGATGGAATTGAAAATATTGACATTGGTGGTCCAGCCATGATTAGAGCTGCTGCAAAGGTGGTTTGTTTGACTGAATATGCCTCAAATAAATTTGATATCTTGACTCCATTCATAAATCTTTATCTTGTCGTGAAAACTTAAAAATATCCTGCTGGCGTATACCACTGAACTACTTCTGTGGAAAGTCAAGAACTCTTGTTCATTGCATACTGTCTTTGACCTGAATTTTTTTTAGTTTTTCCATTGAAATATCTTGAATATATGGTGATAAATTCTTATTTGAGCAGAATCACAAGGATGTTTTAGTAGTGGTTGATACAGAAGATTACCCTGCTCTTCTGGAATTTCTTAAAGGAAACCAGGATGATCAAAAGTTCAGACTAAAACTTGCATGGAAAGCTTTTCAACATGTTGCTTCCTATGACTCTGCAGTATCTGAGTGGTTGTGGAAGCAGAGTGTGGGAGGTACTTCTCTTTCAAGTTTGTGAGGAATTAATTATTGATTCACAACTGAACTGTTACTTCATTTACTCATGAGATGGAAACGTTGATTACAGGAAAATGATAATAATTTGTAAATATAATCCCAAAATGTTAATGGTTAATCTACAGCCAGCAGCTAAATTGATGTACTAGTATTCATACATCTGATATATTTTCTAATTTTGAAGTTTTTGAAATCAGTGAACAAATTTGAAATCATATATTTAATTCTGAAAATAGCTTACAGTATCATGAACAGAACTGTCTGTATATTGTTATGCGAGGTACATCATGCTATACAGAATATGTATTTAATTTAAATATTTCAAGTGCTATTGTTAATTTTTATGTGCTCAATACATTTACTTATTCTCTATTTGATGACAGATAAATTTCCTCCTAGCTTAACAGTGCCTCTTTCACTCAAAAGCTCTCTTCGTTATGGTGAAAATCCCCATCAAAAAGCTGCATTCTATGTCGACAAAAAACTTTCTGAGGTTAATGCTGGTGGAATTGCTACAGCCATCCAACACCATGGAAAGGTGGGAGTCAACCCACTAGTTTCTTTCATCTGATCATCAAAATTTACTGCTAAATGTATTTCATATATTTTAAGAGTTTTTGACTGAAAATTTTACAGTTTCTATACATTGTCATGTAATTCCCCTAACATTACAACCTTAACATTATCATGCAGGAGATGTCATATAATAACTACTTGGATACTGATGCAGCTTGGAACTGTGTATGTGAGTTTAAGAACCCCACCTGTGTAGTAGTGAAGCATACCAATCCATGTGGGGTAGCATCACGTGATGACATCCTTGAAGCCTACAGGCTGGCTGTTAAAGCCGATCCCGTGAGTGCATTTGGTGGAATTGTAGCCTTCAACGTGGAAATCGATGAGGTAAATATTCTATTTGAGTTCTAGTCTGAGTTGGATAATGCTTGATTTTTAGTGGTGTTTTTGCTTTATTATCTACATTCAAATATATTTTTTCTTCTTTTCAAGTGATGCAAGGTGTCCAAGTCCATGGTTTTGCATTTTAAGCCAAGGAGGAAGAATGATATGTAGTTAATGTTTCTAATATTTTCATATATTTTAGGCACTTGCTAAAGAAATTCGAGAATTCAGAAGCCCCACAGACGGTGAGACAAGGATGTTTTATGAAATAGTAGTTGCACCCAGCTATACAGAGAAGGGACTTGAGATTCTGCGTGGAAAGTCCAAGACTCTAAGGATTCTTGAAGCAAAAAAGAATGAACCGGGAAAACTTTCACTCAGACAAGTTGGTGGAGGTTGGTTAGCTCAGGATTCAGATGACTTAACCCCACAAGACATCAAGTTCAACGTCGTCTCGGGGAAGGCTCCACAAGATGATGAACTTCGCGATGCAGAGTTTGCATGGTTGTGTGTGAAGCATGTCAAAAGCAATGCTATTGTGATAGCCAAGGTTGTAACCTCTCATAACATGAAACTTTTCTCTGCGTTATGTAGGTTCAAGAAACTGATCCCTTTTGTTATAATCTTTTGCAGAACAATTGTATGTTAGGTATGGGAAGTGGGCAACCAAACCGTGTGGAGAGTTTGAGAATAGCAATGAGGAAAGCTGGAAATGATGTTAAAGGAGCAGCCTTGGCCAGTGATGCCTTCTTCCCATTTGGTAAGTGTTATTGTCATATAAAATATTTGCAATACCAGAAATTCACTGTGTTTTGTTGTGTTATGAACAACACATTTCTGATGCATATATTCTTTGGAGACAATTGCCACCAAGACATTATTAGGCACTGAAACTAATTTCCTCTGTTGTGAGAAGCTGAGCTCCCTTTCTGCTGAATAAACATTTTCAGTTCCTATCAAACCATCACAAGACAATGAAAAATTGTTAAATAATCTATAAAAACAAAGGCACCCTAGTGACAGAAGAGTCCTTGCTATGTGAAAGTAAATTAGTGCAGGGTATAGGTTGCTTTTTCTTTTTGATGATTTTGTTAACATGGATACATCTTTATCTATGAACAGCTTGGAAAGATGCTGTGGAAGAAGCATGTGAAAGTGGAATTGGTGTTATTGCAGAACCAGGTGGTAGTATCAGGGACCAGGATGCCATAGACTGTTGTAACAAGTATGGTGTTTCACTGCTCTTTACCAATGTGAGGCACTTTAGGCACTGAATGAGTTTTGCCTTAGTACTACAACTTTCTGTTTCTGTTATCCAACCGGTGTTGCTGAAACTTGTGCTTCCACTAGGTAGCACTGAAACCTGATTTTGGAATCAAGTGAATGTATGAGTAAGGATTGTTCTATCCAATTCCTATAGAAAAATAAATTGATATTCTCCTACATTCTGATATCTGTACATCAGAATAATCTGATATGATAATCTTCTGCAATGAACAGAATCAAATTATACGTTGTTGCAGCAAAGTATTCAATTGATTCTGTTTAGGTGGAAGAAACATTGGAAAAGAGAATATAAAAGTAGTTTCTGCAAATTTAGCTTATGCATAAAATAATTTCTAGCTTATGTAGGGTTGGTTTTTTTCTTCTTCTCCCAAGTGTTTATAGAGAAGTCTGTTGAAATAAACTCGTTGTCTGCATAGGTTTCAATAACAAATCACTCATTTATATGTAAGATTGTCAGGACTAACCAAAAACAGTAAGGGAGACCAATTTTAAAATTTAAATATTTAATCAAATACATATAATAGTGTTTTTTTAATTATTTTATAACATTATATATATATATATATATATATATATATATATATATATATATATATAGGACAAATTAATATTAACCTTTTAGATTTAATATTACAAATATCAATAATGAATTTTTAATGTCACCAGTAATATTAACCATAACTTTGTTTTCCGAAGGGCCTTGTTAATTTTTTTTGGTAAGTATGCTAAACCAAAATAATTTATGCTACTTATATTAGATTATCTTTTACTATATAAATAATTAATAATAATCGAGGAATAATTCATTTACTGGTCGTTTGAAAGTGTGTTTGTACACATATAATTAATGTGTTTAGAAATGCTCGGGGAGTGGAACCAAATTTTGACTGATATTTGGTTCGAGACCATTATTATTCTTTTTTTTTTCACTTGTATTCCTCCATCTCCCTGAGTGTAGTTGCAAAAATTACCTTTTAAAATTTTTATGCTTTTTAGAAAATATTACCTCAAATATATTTTAAAAATATTTTAAATTATACTTTAGAAAGCATTCAAAAGATATAATTCAGACAAATATTTTGAAATGCATCATCCATAATTATTTTTAACTTTTTCAGATTGATTATTCTACAACAATTCATAATAAAATCTATTATTACGGATATTTCAGAATAGTTTTAAACCTATTCCATTTTTTTTTTCATGAGTAAATTTTGTTCTTTTGAAAACCTGATCCGTAACCTTTTTTTTCTTTTGACTTACCCGTTTCCAAATATTATATTTATCCTAATCAAAATATTAAAATAATCCAACTTAGGCCGTAAAATATTACATTGTAAATTAATCAACTATCTAAAGAGGTAGATTAGTGTTATATATATATATATATATATATATATATATATATATATATATTATTAATAAGATGTATATTAATTACATATGAATTTTTTTATTAAACACAATTTTTGTTTAAAAGAATCATTCTAATTTTCTTTAAAATGTGATTTTAATTTTTCTAGTATTTAAATTCATCATTTAAGTTGATAGAAAAACTAAATTCACATACTTTTAAAATTTGATGACTAATTAATCAATTTTTACAATAAAGAACTAAATTTAAACTAAATATATATAGGATAAAAAAATAATTAACACTGCAGATTTATAATTTTAAATTATTTTTCGAATAGATTTTATACCTTTTTCTCTAAAAAAGGTTCAAGACTCAAATTCAACTTTACACCAATCATTCGTACATTAGACCAAGAGTTAATGTCATCTTTTCATATCTCCGTACAAATAAAAATAAATTAATTTCATTTACTTCATAGGAAACTACCAACAGTTCCAAGTCCACAAAATCTTAACAGTTTTTAATTAATCTGAAAATAAGAAAAATGGAACAATCATTTAAACAAAAAAGTATTACATAATAACTTTCAAATTCTTTTAACCCTTTCTATCTAACGAGCAAAACATTCTACATTTTCTCAATTATCCTATCAATTTTTTTAAAAAATATGGTTAACTCATAACATCGTAACTTTAAAAGATTCAAAACTCAAAACAGATCAGAAAAATATGTAATATAATTAAACTAATACTCAGAAAAGTGAGCTCTATATTATTTAGTTCTAGAGCTTTGCAAAATCATCCTAGTAGCAGAGTAGCAGAATAAATTTCTTTCTAACTGTTCCATTTCACTCTTAAAAAATGAATCAATGGTCAGATTAAAACCGTATAACGATATTATCAAATAATGTCGACCTTACAATTATTAGAAAACCAATATTCTTTCAATGAAGGATTTATGATCAGTTGATATATTATTTGACTTGGTTAGCAAAATCATGTTTAGTTTGGTTTTAAATTATTTTCTCCATATAAAATGATAGGAGATCAGTGTCCGGTGCCACCGAAATTAAAATTAGAACATAATGGCAAAGGCATGGTTATACCATAGATACTGAATATTCAAAAGAATTATAGCCATTCCATGCAATCAGTTTAATTACTCTTAATCTTAATCTTCATTTCATGAGTAAAAGACAAAATAGAATATCAGAAGAAAAAAAGTGTGGCAATATAATCTCTAACAAAAGACTGAAAGCAACATCATCATAAACATTAAGTCCAATAAATAAAGACAAGTCTAAAATCAAAACTTTGCGCATAATCTCTTATCATCACATCTCTCTAACAAGAACCCAAAATCTTAATATTGCTTATGGCAGTTTACAGATCAAGGTGCAACCACAATGCGTCCGGCAACTTGATCAAGATCCCGCCGGCCACTGGACGTGATTCTCCTTCCACTGAGATAAAAAGGGTGTATCAATGTTATCACATGAAAAATGAAGATTATCACATTCTGATGCAGAAGGAATAAACATGAACAGCACCAACAATTGCCAAAGACAATTTATACAACACAACTCAATAGTTGCCAAAGATAAGCTATAACTACGATCCTTAACATTGTAGTAGAGGCTACCAAATTAGAGAGCTTACCCCTTGGTGTCCAGTTCAATAATGTTCATGGTTTGCAACTGCTGAAGAATGTGGCGGGCAATGGCACCACTGCTCTTGCAGAAATGAGGAGGACGGCTACCATTCCTCTTGCTCCCGCCATAAATCCTCTGAAAAGCACCAACACCAAGTCCTCCTCTCAAGTAGATCTTCCTTGCCATGGAAGCTGAAATTGTTCAAGATTTGAATTAAACACACAGCACAACTCACTACCATCATTGAAATTTTCAACAACAAAGTGCTATTGACCAGAAAATGCATTAGGAAAGCACAGTCAAGAAGAAAAAAGAAACTCACCAGCTCTGACATAGTACCAGTCAGGATCATAGGGAGCCAACTCCTTAAATCTTGCTGTTTTGACAATGTCAGTCCACTCAGGCAGCTCCATCTGCTTAGAACCAAAAGAAGAAATTAAATCAACATAACAATAACATGATAGTATAAAAGACAACACCGAAATCAAACACATAGTGAAGATAACCAATCAAAACTCACAAAAAGTCGCCCTTTGTTCAGAGAATTAGTCACAATTAAACAACCCAAAACAAAAAGAACTTGTTTACAAAATACAAAATCACAACCAAATGAAAGATCTTTCTAGAACTAGGTCAACACACTACTAAAAGAAGGAGACCAAGCCCAAATGACAAACAAATGCTTCCTTCTGAATCACTTACACAATCCATCATCTATTTCGTATGCCACAACTAATACATTTGTTTATATTCAAATGCTCGTTGATGATCAAACTCACTCATAATAACTGGAGTTTACGACAAACAATTACATCAAAGTAGATCAAGTTGCAAACTTTAACACAGCCCAATTCAAAACACACAACTTTATACAGAAAACGATTAACAGAAACACATGGGCATAACCACTCGACAAACGCATCGGAAAAAACAATAAACAAAATCAACAATATTCCTTGAACCCACTATAAGAATAAAACCAAAATGAATGAGAAGCATTTAACACAGCATAAAACAGTCAAAAAAGAAAAAGGGTTTTGCATAAAACTCATAGTCTCGGTTGAGAATGAAGAAATAAGAGAAGGAATGACCTTGCCGGATCGCTTAAGGTGAGAAGAGTAAGCCTTGACGAACTCATGGGGAGAAACGTCCTTGACAGTCCTTGCAGTGGCCATGGCGGCTTCTGGTTGTGGTTGATGCACACACACAGAGCACAGAGAAGAAAGGTGGCCTTAGGTTATGCCGCGTTCTCTATCTCTCACAGAATCTCACAACACCAAAAAATAGGGTTTGTGAGTCAGATATTAGGGTTTTGGTTGAAACTTATGATGCGGCCCAATGGAAATTTGGGTCTGGACTCTTCTCAAGTAGGTTAAAGCCCATAGTATATTACCTTATTCGTTATTTCTTTCTGCACTTTCATGGTTCAAATGTACACCCCCCATTGGTACTTATAAGACTGCAAATAGAAATCCACAACCTTATTTTCTATTTACAAAATTATTAAAGTTTAGGTATTCAATCATTGTGAATTTTTTTTCCTATGGGGGATGAATAAGAAAATTTCATAAAGCACAGAAAAAAAATTAAAAAGAATCATAAAGAAAATTTTCAAGACAAAAGTAACAAAGTAATACATAATCACACAATAAATATTTATTTTTATATCATTTAAATTAATAATCAATAAATATATTGTTCATATATAAATTATATGCTGTAATTATAGTTTATAATGAATAATCATTTTTAAATATAACTTTTTAATTTTGAATGAATAATTTAAATTGGTACAAATGGTTAATTTAAGTTATTGATAGTTTATGAAAAAACTGGTGATTCAAATCTTTATACTTATAAAAAAACGGTAGATTGAAAGTTATAGATATAAGTACACATGTAAAGCTAAAAGAATAATAGTTTAAGTTTTGTGGGATGAGTATAAAAAAGAAGTGGTGATAATTATTATTGTTGTTAATGCAAAATATTATTATTATTATTATTATTATTATTATTATTATTATTATTATTATTATTTTCAAATTGTTCTTGTAGTAAATTATCACTCTTCTTAACCAAATTTTTTTAAGATGGTATGAAGATGGAAAAAAACATCTTGGTATGATCAAAATTCATACAACTAGTGAGATGGTGAGACATATTCAATATCAGATTAAAAAAATTATTTAATAGACAAAAAAAATTCGATTAAAAGGAGACAATCATTGAACTTTGAAGGTAAAGATCACACATGGTATAATGTTAATTACATTAATATATGCAATTTTTACATTTTTAAATGCATATATTTTATGTATTTTGCTATCATTAAAATAATTTTATGTTGATGATTAAATTAATTTTAAACCATATTCTTAAATATTTTTGCTATCAGTATATTCTTGAAGTGACTGAGCAAGTTGATTTTAAATCATTTTTTCAAAGTTTTTAATATAAAAGAACCTTGAAACGTAAATAAAAAAGCTAACAATTTATATTTTATTTTTAGAACTCTTATTTTAATAAAAAATTTAGACCAAACGCGAGAGGGATTTTGGAAAAGAGTTGAAGAGTAATATCTTTGAAAGAAAAAACTTTATTATTTTTATAATTTTTTATATCAATATTAAAATACAAATTAATACCCTAGATTATAGAGAATTGTTTTGCTAAAAAAAAAAATAAATTTCAAATTAAATAAACAGTACAATACTTCAAAAATCATAAAATTAACACTTCACCAAGTTGAATGCTTAAACTTGAAAAATGAGAAGAAGAACATTCCACTAACTATCACTAGGGTTCGGTAGCGTCTTCAATCTTCATGTGGATTCTTCGCCGTTTTGTTTTCCCTATCAAGTATCAATCTTTTCTCTTTACCCTCATGTCGTTGCACTGTGATTTTGACCACCATTTTCATGCATTTGCATATATAATCATTGTTTCTATTTCTTGTAACACTAAATTCATAAATAGTGTTCCCTGAATCAGTACCATGTTGTCCTTTGATATATACCCAAAAGCTTCATTTTTTTGCTTCTTCCACTTTTGTGTTGCCTAATTGTAACAAAATGTAGCACAAACTTTTGTCTTTGCTTTAAAGGTAATTTTTTTTTTGTGGGAACTTTATGGGGTTGCTATTGTCTCTCTTATTCGTAGGAAACAGGGGCATTATGTGGAGGTTTCAGGATTATTGTTACGTGGGACAAAACATGACACTGAGAGGTATCTCAGTCATAACAACGTTTGTGGGTGTTATCTTGCATTGTCAGGTGCAAAAAAGGTTTGTTTAAGAGAGGAAAGTTACCATACTTCACCCCTTGTTGGAAAATTCTTTATGGGTAGTCGCCATTTGTCTTTGGTTAATGAGAATATTTTGAAAGAAGCAGTTTTGGAACTTGAGAAATCCCTTTCAGCTAAGGTTAGTGGGGACATGAATTTGGAGGAAGAAGTTGAGCAGGAATTTGGTCCAGAACCTATAAGTCTCGATGATCCTTTGTTGGAATCTGCGAATGGCCTCTACCTTGGCTGTCGTGAGCCTTTGAAGAGGAAGACTTCTTTGGAGTTGTTAAGAACCGTTGTGCACAGTCCCGCCCCTTACATTCCTGGTATTGTGAAAAGATTTGCTGAAGCAGTGGAGGATTTGAGCCATTTAGAGGCTTCAAAGATTGTATTTCTTCTCTGGAAGCATCATATGTATTACAAGGCGTTGAAGGTGCTTTCTGCATTTTCTCTTAAATTGCTTAGCCAAGTTTGATGAAAAAATTATAGGTGGTTTCATATTGGTAAATAATGATGCTAGTCTCTCAAGGGTATTCTTCTTCTAGTGTCTTTTAATATGTTTTTTAAATAAAAAAATGTATTTATGTATTTGAATGATTTTAGGTATAAACTTTTGAAACGCCAGGTATCTTCTTGGAGTTCAATGGAACAATTCATTTGCATTCAATACATTTACAATGTTATTGTGATCTACCTTCACTAAATAAAATATGCAGGATTAGTATTGTCTCTTACGTTTTTAGTTTACCTTAAATTATTAATCACCAAGAGGCTGAAAATATGTGTTTTTTTTGTAAATCTTTTCAATTGGATTGATGAATTAATTTGCAACATCTCTTTAATGAAATAGTGGTGAAGCAATAGCATATTTGTGGTTGGGAATCTTTGTATTTGATGTTGCCATGCTTGAGCTATCATTTTGTCTCAAATATTCTGTTATATGTTTTGCAGATTTTGGAATGGTTGGAGACCACTAAACAATTTGAGCATAGTGAAAATGACTATGCCTCTCATCTCGATTTAATAGCCAAGGTCCAGGGAGTTGATGTGGCAGAGAAGTACATGAAGAATGCTGTGCCAGACTCTTTCAAAGGTGAATTACTGTACAGAACTCTTCTAGTAAACTGTGTCCGTGCTGGCAACATGGAAAAATCAGTGGCAGTTTTTGAAAAAATGAGAAGCTTATGTTTGCCGATTACTATCTATGCTTTGAATCAGATGATCATTTTGTACAAGAAGTGTGACAGAAGAAAGATACTCGGCATATTATCCCTTATGAAGAACGAAAATTTAACTCCATCTCATCTTACATACAGGATTCTGGTAGCCACCAAGGGTGAAACTGGGGACATAATAGGGATGGAACAGTTGGTGGAGGATATGAAGTCTCATGGTTTGCATCCTGATACTCATTTCCTGACAGACTTGGCTAGATACTATATTTCTGAGGGGTATAAGGATAAAGCCATAGCTATACTGAAAGAAATAGAAGGAAGAAACTCACAGGAATATATAAAGGCACACAATAAACTGTTATCTCTCTACGCATCTCTTCACATGACCAACGACGTAAGCAGAATATGGAACTATTGCAAGTCAGACCCCACAATGCTGGAGTGTGAAGCTGCAATACGAGCATGGGGCAAACTGGGGAAAGTTGAGGATGCAGAAGCAGTATTTGAAATGGCAATGCAAAAATTTAAGGGCCCCTCTTCCAGGCTCTTTTCTGAACTTCTGAGAGTTTATGCTCTGAATGACCAGATATTGAAAGGTAAGGTATTTATCGAGCGAATGAGACTTTCTAGATGTTGGTCTGGTCCACTGGTTTGGGATGGACTAGTGAGATTCTATGTTAAAGCCGGTGATGTAGAGAAGGCAGCTTCGGTTTTAAGTAAGGCTGCCGAAAGGCAATGTGGGGGTGCAGTGAGGCCATTATTCAGATCTTACATGGTTGTGATGGAACAATATGCAAATTGTGGAGATGTACATAATACTGAGAAATGGTTCCATAAAATGAGGCAGTGTGGATATACTGGTCGCCTTAGGCCATTTCAGATTCTGATTCAGGCTTATTTGAAGGCCGACACCCCTGCTTACGGGATCAGAGAAAGAATGAAGGCTGAAAATGTTTCCCCAAATAAAGAGTTTAGCATGCAGTTGACAAAAATTGATGAACTAAAGAGCGTTTACTTGATACATCCCTAGTATGTTGAAGTTATGAGATAGGTGTTGCATTAATGGCTTCGATTGTTGCATGCTACTCTGCCACAACTAACCGTTTGGTAGAGTATTACATTCTTGTGCAGTGTAACTTAATTTTCTCAGATTTTTGTGATAGAAGATTTTCCTCATCATAGAAAAACATGGTTACTAATGTGTAAATAAACATGGTCAATGATGGTGAGATGCACCATCTTGTGTTATGTAAAATATTTCTTTTCAGCATTAATGTTGCATCTCGTAGGGTTACTTGTATGCTGTCCTTTTTATCAAAATAATTTGGTAGAACATGAATCTTTAACGCAGTAACCAGAAGATTCCATCATCCACAGTTCAGATTTGCAACAAAACTTTATTCGCACTTCAGTTTTAATTCGATTTAGATTTTATTGAGTTATTTCAATTATTTACTAATTTTTCATTTTAGAGGTTGTACTCATTTGCTTATTATTCACGTGTCAATTTAAAAAACATTTTTGTTTTACATGTCAGTCAATGCAAACGCAAGTTGTGAGAGAAAAGAAGTAGCTTCTGTTCTACACAGGTTGTTTAAGAAGTGCTAGACACAAGTTACTAAAACTATGAACACAACGTTTTGATAAATTTTTTTGCTCGGAATGCCTTTTATCTTTGTCCTTCCAGGGTATATTCAACTTTTCAGCGATAAAAAAATTAGTTCAAAAAGCAAAAGGGCAATTGGATTGGCAAAGATCCCACCACTTATTGAATATGAACATGTGCTCAAAGCTCTGCAACATTCAGCAACCAGTTCGTAATTATATCAACAAAAGTGCTTTAGTAACAGAAACTGACTCACTCATGAAAAGATTTAGCATCTGATTGTTACTGTGCACACACAGTTCTCCATCTTATAATGTCTAAATCATGTCTAAAGGACATTTCTGCCATTAGTCGTTTACTTTTGCAGAAAGAGATGCCTTTACCTAAACATAAACATGGTAAATTTAACATGTTTGACTGCTTTTCTCTCGCATTTAAAGCACAAATTTTCTGGCACTTGATCTAGCCTTCAAACAACAGACTACACAATTACACACATATCCCAAGACTCAAGTTAAAAAAAAAAAACCAAAAAGAATCTTCTAAGAAAGAAGAAAACCCCCCCCCCCCCCTGCAGCGAAATCAACCAGACTATGCACACTCTTTCAACCATATCAAATGACTAGGACAATGATAACACATGATATACAGCTTGAAAGAACCATACATGTTTACTCCATTATTTAGCATCATATAAAAGAGCAAGTCTAAACCAACCAAAGCACTTCGTGGTTCAGCTCACAAAATTCAATCAGAACTTAGGAAGTTCCGTCTATACCAGGTAAAAAAAATACCAAAACAAAAAAACCGTTACCATTCCATACTATATACCGCAACTCTTGTGAGCCGCTTAGTAACTGGCTCACAATAATTTGAATATGCTATTCCAATTTAACACCTTGGATCATTGATCAACCCATTCCCATTCTTCTTCTGCAAAATTTAGAATCCAACAATCATCATTCCAATCAGAGATGTATAAAACCTTGAATCATTGATCACTTCACCCCCCTTCTTCTTCTTCTGCAAAATTTAGAACCTGACACACATCATTCTCATCAGTGCTAAAATAAGGCCTCTTCCCAACCAATTCAGCAACTCTCTTCGCAGCACCAGAGTCTCTCGGACTTTCATTAACACACTTAGCAGTCTTAATCTTCGGAAGCACCATCACCTCCGCCGCCACCGTCGCCACCACCGCTTTTTCTTCTTCCCCATTCTTGGGAATCTCCCACCTCTTCTTAACCCTAACCTCACTCCCCCCCTCTGGCAACGACCTCTTCCTCACATCACCGCCGCCATTATACCTACTCGCCACCATCCTACCCTGCTTCACCGTCTTCTTGTTACTCTCACACACCGATTTCACCTTCTCCCTCTCAAACATCTTCCTCGCCGGAACCTGAACCGCCGAAATTTCCTCTTTTTTCTTCACCCTCCCAACGGTCTTCGCCCTCAATTCCTCGTCGATCTCCGGAAGCTTCCAGAAGCACGATTTCCGGCGACTCTGCGCGGTGGCCGGCGTAGCCGCGATCTCCGCCGGTCCCATACTCATCCCTCGCCTCCACGCGTTGTGATTATTATTATTATTACCGCTCTTTACCTTAGTCTTCGGCGTTTCTTCCAGTTTTCTCAAAACGGCGGCGTTCGGGCGCGGCTCCATGAACTTCGCTTGAACGGCTCTGCCCACCACGCGCTTTCCGCGCTTGGCCTTCTCAATGCGCAGCGCGTCGAGGCGCGTGGTGAGGCGCGTGATCTCGCGCTCCAGCGCTTCGATCTCGTCATCGATGTTTCTGTTGTCGTCGGAAGAGAGAGCGAATGCCTTGGTCTTGGTGTTTTTCTTGGGCTTCGGCGAGGAATTCAGTGCGGTAGGGCTCAGGTTTTCTTTGGTGCACTCGGAGGAAGACCAAGAAGTCTTCATCGGGAAGAAGGTGTCGCCGCCGTGGTCGTCGAAGGCGGCGTTGTTCCACACTTGAACGTCGTTCATGGTTATTGTTGTTGTCGTTTTGGTCGCTTTCGTTGTCGTTTTGGTCACTGTTGTTGCGTTTTGTAGGTTGATCGTTTAGGGTTTTGAATCAGAATCTGAATATGGAAGAGAGTGTGTGAGTGAGGGAATTATTTGTATTTTGAGAAAAGTGACCGTTGGGGAAGTAAGAAGTAAGAATGAAGGGAAATCAAATTAGACGTTGGTGAAGGCTCCATCTGGGCCGTTGGATGGGAAACGGCTCCTCATACATACACGCTCCGATGTTATTTAAAGTGGATTTATTAATGTATTATGTTTTAATATTTTTTAAATGTCTCAATATTGTAATAAAAATATAATTCAAATTAAATTTAATAGTTTTTAATTTGTGATGTAAAATTATTTATTGTGAAAGATAATAAAGATAGATATAAAGTTTTACTATATTATCTGTCAAATTTCTTTTACTGTATTAGGTTTTAATTATAAAATTGTATTTAATTATGTCCCAAAAATATGTATTTAATTTCAAAATATTTATTAAAAAGATACTTTATGCTATAAAATTAATGCTATTGGAATTTTACCATCATCAATGGTGGAATTCCATTTCATTTTAGGTGCGTGGTGTAGAATTTTTATTTTGATCCCACACTATTTGTCATTTTTCTTTCTCATCTTAATTTTCATCTCATTCAAACAAGCAAAATCTTTTAGTTTCATTCTCTTATAGTTTTGTTCCCAATTCACTTCAAAATCATCTTATACAGCATAGAGCTAGTTACTTGATTTTAAGTTGTAAACCAATTTATAAGTTTTTTTTTTTTTAAATGTCAATAACATTTAATTCAACTTTCTAAAATAATGAATTTTTTATTAATTTGGATTTATTAAAAGTCACAAAATAATGTGACCATCCTAAAGAAAGAGCAAATATTAAACCTTCTTCTTAACTCAAGTATTATATCTTTTTGTGTGAAGACTTTAACTATTTCAAACCATCATATTTCAAAATACATTCAAAAGTTATAACTCTTTATCACAGACTTTTGTTGTTTGAATAATAAGAATTTAAAAGGAGATAATTACTTCAACATCTCCATGTTCCTAACTGAATCATAACTTAAGTGACTATATCACTTAGAGTGAAATTGTTCAATTCAAAACATCATTCTTCTTTTAGTTTTGATTTATTTTCTTATATATTTAACTTGAAGAATAAATTAACACTGGGATCAGCTTTAAATATATTTAAAAAAAATGTAAATTAAATTTTATAAAATCCAAATATAATTCTTTCGTAAACTTTTGTTGCAAACTTCAATTTGTTATAAAAAAACACGCATCTAGTCCCATCTTATTATAACAATCATAGTTAAAATTAAACGGAAAAAAGTACTTATATATCATTAAATCGATTTCTTTATTGTTGGGAATATAATTTTTTAGACCAATAATATATACTCATTAAATTTAAATTAAAACGTAAATTAGACCATTATATGATTTATACTTTTCAAATTTTTATTAATATAATTTTTCACGAAAAAAAATATTGTTTAAAGTATTTTCTTCGTGAAAATTAATGTTATCAATTTTAATACTGAAATAAAAAAAATTACTATGGTCGGATAAATTTCGAAAACATCTTCATAATTAAGGAAATCAATAACAAATTACAATGATATGCACAAATTCAATTTATAATCAAAATATGAAACGTAAATGAATTCATTAATGTGTTCAAATTTATTGTGCACAGTACTTTGAACAAATTTAAAACATTTTATGTAATGAAAATTTTGTTTAGAAATAATAGAACGAATACTCAGTACATTTATCTTGATATTAAAAATAAAAAATATTTAGCGATTAGTAATATGAGATAATTTTAGAAAAGATCTCTGTACAAAAGGTTATATATATAATTGCCGATCATATTCGAAACTTTCTATTTCATAAAATATTTTTTTTCGAGAAAATAAGAAGAATTATTTCATTTCTTCTTACATTAAAAAAATGGTGATAGATAATTCAGAATAAATAAAACACCAATACGAAAAATTGATGAAATAAAAATTAAATTACGTTAATACTTCAAAATCCAACTTTTGATAAGGTAATATGAATGAAAGGCAGGATAATATTGGATTTTTAATATATATATCATTCAAAGTTTCAATATTTACTAAAATCAATCTCCTACATATTCAGCCAAACTAAATAAAGAAGAAATAAGAATTTGCGTGTAATCTATATTCAAATTAAATTTAAATTTATATATAAAATAACAGATATGACCATGTCTATTATATATATATATATATATATATATATATATATATATATATATATATATA
>Ga0209489_105203_pt1 | contig 22983 bp, 15 predicted proteins | sample SiratrowhiteBW_FD_187527 | JGI IMG/M metagenome (GOLD analysis project Ga0209489, IMG submission 187527) | Root nodule microbial communities of legume samples collected from California, USA - Siratro white BW (SPAdes) (version 2) | ecosystem: Host-associated > Plants > Roots > Nodule | place...
TATATATATATATATATATGTATATATAAATATAAAGACTACAAAATAGATATAGTATTTAAATCAATAAGTAAACCATTAAATTTTGATTTTATAAATAAAAATAGTTCAATTGCATTGTTTAACAAATTTGTTTATCATCAATGACATAAATATTAATGAGATTTACAAATATTTTTTTTAAGAGCCTTAGTCTTAATGTTTGTAGCTTATTTTCAATAATACAACTTAGATGCATGATCTCCTACATAACGTACAATTTTATATAATTTGATGAACATTTATGATAAAAAATGAAAAAGAATAAGAGATGAAAGAAGTCATACCTAAAGATAAGTGGTTTATTATATAAATTTTGAAAAGGCATTGATTTTGTAATAAAAGTGTTAAATATTTAATGGTTGACTTGATTTTTGTAATATAAAAGTGTTAGAAATTTAAGATAATTTTTTTTTCATTAGAATTTTTGTTTTGTTACCACTTGGATTAACTTGATTTTTGTATCAATTTGTATTTCTATGTATGAAAGAGAAATTTATATATGATGTCTAGTTTCACCAAACAATTAACAACAAATTGTAATAATAACATATTTAAAAACAAGAAAAAAAACTCAAATAGAACTTAGTGCTTTCTTAAACAAGAATGTGGAGAAAAATTTACCATTAAGGAGTTTTTCCTAATTTTTCAGCTAAAAAAAGTCTACTTGCACAATAGCTTCATGATGACTTTATTCTACGTTGCAAGTATTTTATTATAAAAAAAGTAAGAAAAAAAATAGAAATAAACTTAGGATAATTGCAGTGAGGGGGTGTAACTAACTACCATTTACAACTTTGTACAGTAACACACTACACAAGATTAGGTTACTAGTAAATTTAACATGACATCATCATCCAGCAAACTTTATATTCCAACAAACATATTTGAAATGAGATAAAAATATGTTTTAATCTTAAATATAATTAGATATGAACCAAAAGAATAAATATAATTAAATCTAGCTTTGATTTTCTATTGTTGATTTTTAATTCAGTCATCATAAATTTTAAATTTTAAGTTCTTTAAAATAATTTTGACGACATTTTACTTACAAGAAAAAAGTTATTTAGAGATTAATATTTAACTACCAAATGAAATAGTTGTTAATATGTCACTAAAACTTTGGCATATAATGTTAGATGTCAATTATTTGACTTAATTGATCACTAAATTCAATCATTACTTTTATTTTATATTTATTTAACTACTAAAATTTAATTATTTTATAACTATTTCGGTCACAATTAGTGACTATTTTATTTTGTAGTTAAATAAATAACTTCTTTTCTTGGTGACTCAAGACATGTCATATATTAATGTATAAACGATATTTGTAAACTAACATGCTTAATGAATGTTTTATCAATTACTTTTACGTGCGGTGACCAAAATCGTTTTAAGTTTTAAATTTTATAAATTAAGATTAGAGCTTTAAAATCAAATTCAAGCATTATAATACCTTATTTAATCCAATATACTTTATTTAAATTATGTAAATATTACACTTCCAAAAAATAAAGTTCTAAAGAAGGTTGTGTCTTGTAAATACAAATATATACAGTAGTTGACTTTTTACTTATAATAACAATACCATTAGTGACGTATAACAATTAGAGAAATTTTAGGGGGTAGTAAAATGATTACAACAAAGCTAAATTTTTATTAACTATTTATATCCTTTCGTATGTTCTTATTCTTGTTTATTTCATCTCTTAACTCTCAAACATAAATCTTATTAGTTCAAATCCATTTCACCAAATATTGAGATAAATTAAAATAATCCACTGAGTTGAGGCATTCCCTCAATACACGATTGATGGTGTTGTTTTTTCATACATAGAGTTACTAATAGTGAGTTTACTAAATCTATTTTATCACGTGAGAAATGGAAACTAATCTAAGATTTTTGGGACCTAATTACCTAAGATTAGAGTGTGTTGTTCTACAAATGAGAAATTTAGGTAAAAAACATTTGTGTTAGTTCTTAATGGTTCCAAGAGAGGATGCTTGTAGATTATGAATCATATACATGGATTTGGCATATTATGTGCAGAATATTTGTGGTAGTTACTAATATTCTTTAAGTTTAAATATTTTTATTATCTTTTACATTTAATTTTGGTTATTTGTTTATTAATTTTATAGGATTAATCATCAAATATGGAAGGAAATTAGCAACTTTTATGAAATTTTCCTTTTTATTTTGGGTTAATGTAATTGAATTTATTATTATTATTATTATTATTATTAAATTAATGACTATTTGTTATTGTCCTTCGTATATTTTAATATTTGTGTTGTTTTAATTTGAACATTAAACCACTTGCATCATTTTATAATTTCAATTGTAATTACTATATTATTTTGAGCTAAAGAGAATCAACCGGTTTGATTCCTAAAAATAGGTTAAATATTATTGATTATTATTAAAACATTTATCTTAAAGTAAGTCTCTTAGTTTTACTAGTTTAAGAGATTAATAATAAACAAAAAGAGTTAGGTTCTTTTAATGGATTGAGATTTGAATAATTTTATAGGATAAATGATAACATAATCATGATTGAATAAAAATTACACCTAGTAATGTTGGTATCTTAAAAAGTATAATAAAATTGAACCCAAATAATCTCATTCATTTGATTTATATAATTATACTTAATTGTCAAAGTTACACTCTCTCATATATATACATATAAAACTGTGTGTGTAAATGGAAGTTTTACTTAATACATTCTTAATTTTACTGTTTAATATTCCTGCTAAAATTTACAAACCAAAAACCTCTTACCACAACATTCTTGGTGGCATCCATACAATTGTCGTACTAACGTATTATTACCATACAAACTTTTTTCAAACTAATCTTAAATCATAAAGAAAAACTAAACTTTTAAACTATAAATTAAAAAACATTGTTTTAAAAAGGTCCCTCCTAAACTAAAAACTAATTTTAAAATTTCAACCTAAATGTAATTAAAAAATCGAATTTCGAATGGAAAGAAGTTATGCAATTAATGACTCAATCAAGTGCCTGCTATCTTAACCACCATAGGTGTATTTAAGGTTAATGTCAGTGATGCTCCATTTGTAAATTTCACTACTGGCTTTGTTTGTGATAAGTTTTAGGGTGTTATGCAAGCAATGCTCCATGCTCAGTACATGATGATATAATCTCTTACATTATGTTTGCTTCAAATTCAATTGAGGCGTCAAATGTGCCTAGAATTGGTGTCAATGTGTTCCTTAGATTTCTCACACAATCATGTTAAGTCATTCCACTGATTTTTTATGCAAAACTCTCCAAAAAATAAAAAAGATGTCACTTTCCCTTACAAAATCAATTATGATGTTTCTTTTTTATAAATTTTATAATAGAAATCAAGTACTTTATTTTATATGCTATGTAATTTGATTTACATCGCATAAATTAGTTTGCACTATTAAATCCATAATCCTATCAAAACATTGTAATAATGTTGGAAGAGCAAAAGAGATACTTTCCAATTAACAAGATGATTATGGTATTAGGAGTTTGATTGCAAAAAGAGACACAAAATTATATGAAGAATTGAAGAAATGCAAATTGAAGCAAAGTATTAAGCAACGAGAGAAGGCACAATAACATGTAATCTTGTTGGTGCAAACTTAGGGATAAGGAAAAGGGAGATGTATATGAAATTCCATGGGTGGCACCCTCCCACATGCCATGCTCCCACATTTTCTTTTGCTCCATTCACCTACACATAACCATGCACGTGTCTTCTTCATTTCTTCATATTCAATTCACTTGCCATTACAACTATGAATACAAAAACTCTTTCTATACATTCACAAGTAGTTCATAGGAGTGGTATTGGATAGTATTCAATTGACTAAATAAAATTTGAAGTTGGATTGGAGTTTTGTGAAAGAAAAAAATGTGGTTATGAACCACATGTTTGGATCTCAAGTTCACATTTGGAATTTTGATGTTTGTACTATAATTTTAATCTTAAAATCATTTATCCAAACATACTAGTAGAGATATTTTTAGAATAATTTGATTATTTCTCATTGTATATAATCTTGTTTTTCATGTTTTGCAATTAGTTCTAGTAATTAATTCTAAGGATAGAAGTTGTTAACTAGTATATTTGTAGTGAATCTCTCAAAATATGTAGGAAAACAACCACCAAACATTTGATAAGAAGCTTTGAGATCATGCCAACACAAGGGACATAAAGTTGAAAAAGGGTAGCAAGTGATGTGAGTGCACTAACTTGGAAGAAAGCTAAGCAACTAAAGAAGAATAACATTTCACATAGAAACTGACATTTTATTATAAGATGAAATTCAGAGAATTCCTAACAAACTTTTTTGCTAGGATCATCAATATTTGATGTGATATAAATGATAAAAAGAATAGAGAAATCCTTTGTTAATGTACCTGTACATGTATTCTCTCACACAACCTTAAAATATGTTACAATGAACCTATTTTGCTTGTGTAAATTTCTCATTTGGTGATTCTTTTATCATTTTATGAGGGTCAATCCAATAGCAGTAACTATGAGAGTTGAAGGAAGACCAAATTTGAGATGGGTCCAAAAAGTTAATGTGTATCCAGTGTTTGGAGCTCTACGAGCTTGTTCACACACAACCAAGTTTGCAGCAGATCCCAATAGTGAAAAGTTTCCTGCTATAGTGCTCACCCAAGCTAGGATTAGCCATGTCTTCTTCTCATCTTCTTTGGAAATTGCAGCAGCTGAGGCTGCAACTCTTGCTCCAAGCAAGAGAACTACAAAACATAAATAGAATGTTTTGGTTCATCAGATGAAAATGGCTCTTAGTAGAGAGGAATGTAAATTTAGTCTTGGTCATTTTTGACAAGAAAAATAACTATTTTGGCAGTGATCATGTACTTACCAGTTGGTACATTTGAAGCCAAATTTGATAGGACAAGTATAACTATAGCAAGTGTAGCTATTCCAGTAGCATGATCTATTCTAGAATAAGGCTCCATTAAGTCCCACATAGCACTTGGAATTCCGGTTTTCTTGAAGCCATCTACTGTGATAAACATTCCACAGAAGAATATCAAAAGTGAATAAGAGACCTGTTCCAAGAAGAAAAATCACGGTAAGAGCTTGTTCAAAGTTCAACTAGCACAAAAATAACAATAGCTAGAGTTTCAATTATGTGCAAGCGGTTCTATTGTATAAGTTTTACCTTGTCTATGCTAGGCCCTGCATCTTTGAAATCAAGCACCACCAAAATTATTGCAGCTGCAATTGCAGCCCATGCCATATTTACACCAAGAAGCATTGCAATCAACATCATCAATGTGATTGCATAAACACAAGATTTCCATAGTATCCTTTTCCATTTCATGCTCAAATAGTCCTCCTTTCCTTCTGAAGAGTGCATCATATGTGCTTCTATAGGTCTATCCACTACTATTGCAACATCTTTTGAAGGATTAACTTCCTCCTTTGTGTCACTGGTCCTCTCCTTGGATGCATTCAGGGTTGTTGTGCTACTAGGAACCATCTGAACTTCACTTAAACTTGGCAGTGTTTGGTTTGCCATAATGTGAACTTGAGAAGAGTTCTGAAGATTATTAGTTGGTTCTGAACTGTCATTGCATTCTTCAGGATTAAAGGATCCACAATGAGTCATTATAGCTGGAGAAAACTGATGGGACATAATCTCCTCTTCTGCAACTTCTGAAATTGGATCCTCTTCATCCTTATGAATAGTTAATACCCTCCAATACATGGCTATAAGAATCACAACATTCACAACAAGTCCTACAAGCATAGCTGGAAGAATGCCAGTTAGAAAACTCCCAAATGATATTTTACCTTGAATGGCTATAACCAGATTCTGGGGGTTCCCAATTGGGGTTGCTGAGGATCCAATATTAGCACTTGAAGCAAGTGCAAGAAGGAAAGGGTAGGGTGGGAGGTTATGCTGCCTTGCAATTTTCAACACAAATTCAGTCAATACAACACAAGAGGTGTCATTGGTGAAAAAAGCACTTGAAATAGCTGAAATCACACAGATTCTGCAAAGTAAGTCTTTTGGTCCTCTACTTTTCCATGAGAGCAACTTCCCCAAGTACTTGAACAGGTCTGCTCTTTCAAGAAAAACAGTCACAACCATTGTGCCAAAAAGAAGACCAAGAATTGGGATATCAATTGCAGCAAAAGCTTCATCTGGAGTAAGAACTTGGAATATGACCATAAGCATTGCACCCAGCAGGGACCCTGCAGTTCTCCCAATAGGTAGAAAAGGCACACATGGGAAAACTGCTAGAACCCAAAAGATTGCAAAGGCTACTGAACCAAGGACAACTGTTGGAGGAGGAGACAGTCCCATTCTTGTGCTTAAACAAGCAACAATTCCAAAATTTCCAAAAAATTTTCAAACTTCCACCTCCAGGTCAACACAATAGGATGTTGTTTGGTAGAATTTCCTGAACATGGAAAGCCAATTGGTTAGTAAATTAGCGAAACTACATGAAAATCCAACCTCATTACCCATTCAATCTAACACTTCAAGACTTCAATCAAGTAAATGACTATTATTGAAGATTAAGGATCAAACAGGTATAGTGCATAATTTTATCAACAAAATCATGAATAAGCTGTAACAAAAAATATGGTTAGCCAACCAACAAACCAATACCAATAACAGAGGAATCACAAATAATATTAATAATATCTGTCTCAACCAAGTCTTTGTCAACGCAACGTGTCAGTGTCTTATTGGGGGAAAATGGTGTTTTTTTACTTTGCCAAGAAAAAGGGCCAATTGGTACAAGATTTGACTTGAGAACCATATGCACTTTTTCCTTTTTTTAAGGGCTAGTTGTCCCCAGTCAAGGCCTCAAATACCCAGCTAGTATGTGTTTGCATCATGCTTTAGAGTACTGATACAGTAAACACTAGCAAAGTACACTGTACATTCTAGCAAAATCAAACAACACTAAGATTTTCATTGAACCCTCAAACTGCATCAAATCTGTAGGTACACAAAGAACATATAAGTGGACTGTTCAACCACTTCTAAAAACAAAGTTTTTATCTTCTTTTGAGTTAAAACCACCCATGAAAGCCAGAATTTGAAACCACTCAATACAAAGGTATGCATTCCAATGTATATAAAATGAGAAAGAAAGATTCCCTGCATCTGAAACACAAATATTTTGTAACTCTTTCAGCTTTAATCCAGACATGTACTTTGAAAATCCATAACCATATTGATCCAATCCAATGAACAGCAATTATATATAACAGAACAGTTAAATCAAGAGAACTGGAAAAGGAAAACAACATAAACATTCATCACACACTTTGCGTCATATTGTTACCTTATTAATAAATTGAAGGGTCCATGTAAAGCTATGAACTCTGAGTCTTTTTTTTCTGAATTGGATATAATTTGTCTGGAAAATTGCAACAGAGCTGAAAACTAGTGAAGAGACTTCACACTACTTGGTGAGAAAGATGACCCTTTGGTTATTTATATACACACGCACACTTAAGGATGAGTCATAAGCGGCAACTGAGTCCAGTTGGTTAAAAAGTGACACTTTGTTTACATGCACAGTCTGGAATATAAAAGTCATAAGAGGCAACTTAAGGTTCTATCACATGATTCATTATGCCATCTTCTTCCCTTTAAACAAAGTCTATATAATTGGATTAAACTAAGTTACTGAGATATTTGAATTGCTATTTTTTTAAATAAAAAGTTAAACTTTGATTATCCATTATAATTTTAACATCATAAAAAAAAATCTGTCTCAAGAAAACTTTACCATGATGCTTAGTTACATTTTCCAGCAGGAATACTAGGAAGAAAAGAGCAACTTCGTACAGCAACTTGGTGAGGGACCCTCTAACATTCTGGTGTATGTGCACCAAAAGTCATATGAGACAACTTCAATCACAACTTCAAATCATTGTTATGGGGCACACTCATTATTGGATAATTTATTTTTTAAACATATTTTTATGTAAGGAGATACTTATGAGGGATGCTATCTGTTAACCAGGAAATGAAATTCTAAAATTTTATAATTTTTAATTGGAAAGAATATCTTGATAAGAAGTTGTTTGCAAGAGGTTGTTTCAAAATGTGTTCATCAAATTAAAGGTAAATTACTCTTCTTCTTCTTCTGTCACCTCTTTCAGAGGATAATGCTTCTGTCGCATTCCTGGGAGGTTTCCTGGCACATACATGCATATTTTTTGTTTCTTTAATTAAACTATTTTTATTGGAGAATTAAAAATTCATATTTTGAAGTATTACTAGGATGTGAAACACCCACGTAAGCGACACGTAAGTATCGCACCTATATTAATATGGACATATGTCCATACGTTAGATATCTGAATACTCTGAAAGTTTTATCAGTAGAAATGCATTTGATATAATAAAACGTTATCAAGTGTATATAAATATAATTATATGAATTTCTAACATATTATAAAACGTAAAGTTTGAATCCTCCTTAGTTAAGTAAAAGGATATAATTAGATTGGAGTGATATAAAGAAATTTATTTATCAAATATAGGTAGTGATTTGGTATACATTTCATCTGTTTATAGAGGTTTTGTCGAGAAGATTGAGTATAAATCCTAAGTTATGAGTGAATCTATATAATAAATCTGATTTTAAAATCTTAATATGAGTTCTTTTTTATATATTATTTAATTTTTTAATTTCTTCTCAGGATTTAGATTCACATTTCTCCATTCCTAACAAATTATACATTTATGTACCTAATATAAATTTTTTTATTTTAAAAATAGATAGAAGATATTAGCAATATTTATATATTTCGCAAACACTCGAACAAATAGAGATAAAAATATGGAGTTGCTATCATGGATTATTAAAAAATGTAAAAATGTATTAACTTTGTTTTCCTTTTTATAAAGCATTCATCTTTTTAGAATTTATTACTAAAGAATATCTGCAGTAATTTTGTATATCGACTAGAAATAAAATAAAGGTGTTTTTTTTTTTCTTTTTCAAAATCTATGTTGTAAAAGATAACATGATCACTCAATCTTGTCAAATTTATTGAATCAAATAGTTGCTAATTTATTGAATCAAATCGGAAATTAAGAGGTATCACAATAAAAACAAGCACAATTATTCTGTTAATCTATGGATAAATTAAGTGAAGAATAACATAATCCTTTAGACAATGGGTCAAAACACAAGTCCATGATTCCCAACAAGTACATAAACGTTAAGGCCTAAACATAATTATGTAACTTGTAAAATAGAAATATAAATGATTAATTAAGTTCTAATTGTGTGAAACTTTGTAAATTCTATTATTTCGAAAAACTAAATTCAGAAAATCTAAAACGATTTCAATAACTTAATAGGACTTCTACCTTTTAAATACAGAGAAAACATAATCACACCCACTCGTACATAACTCAATGTACACACTCCAGTATAGTAAAGAGGATAAATGAATAAGGAAATGAATGAAAGATACCTAAAGATGGTGAGCGTACTCCATTTCAATGTCCTTTCTCCACCAGTTTTGCTGGAAATGGTTTGTAACACAACTATAGATAAATATAATTTTTATATATTGAGCATATATTGTATAAATATATATGAGTATACATATAAATTATAAAAGGATTTTATTTTTAAATAATTACAATAAAAAGATAAAAAAAATATGTACAAGATGACATCTAATTAAGGGATATCATAAGTTATAATTAAGGATGTGTTATGATACATGTACATGATCTGCAACTAATTGTTTCTGAATGAATGAAGAGAGAATCTACATGTCCCGCAAGATGGAGGAGGGAGACCGAACGCCAATCTAGTCTAGAAGAAATGCACAACAAGAGTGATGGAAGCTTGGTATGTAGATCAGCTAGTTGATGACTTATTGGCACATGAGACATTTGAAGTTCCTTAAAAACAACCAAGTCGCGAATAAAATGATAGTCAATTGCAAGATTTTCATGCGAGTATAGAATATAGGATTAACATAAAGGTATGTAACTCCAATATTATCAGAAAATAATTGTGGCGTCTTGATGGATGACCAAACTCCTTTAATAGTTTTCGTAACCACAACGGTTTAGTGGTGGTGGTCGCTATAGTTCGATATTCAACCTCCGTTGAAGATTTAACAATAATTGGTTGCTTTTTAGAGAACCAAGAAATGACATTGGGCCGCATATAAATAAGATAAGAAGCAATAGATTTGTGATCATGAGTATCTCCAGCCCAATCAGAATCACAAAATGTTGTGTGAGAGAGATATGTGGTGCGAGAGAGGTAAAGACTATGGTCAAGTGCCCCCTTGAGATAGCAGAGTAGACGCTTGGCAACTTCAATGTGAATTTCAGTGGGAGCTTGCATGTATTGTGATAATTTATTCACTAAGAAAGAAACATCTGGCAGGTGAGATACAAATATTATAGAGAACCAATAATACAACGGAACTCCCAAATATCACATGAGGGAGCACTAGACGTTGGACTCAAATCACATGAAGTAGAAAGAGGGGTGGAGACAGGTTTTGCATCCACCATATTGGTAGAAATCAATAACTCACTTACATAATGTTGTTGTGAAAGAAACAAACTGTGAGATGTAGGGAGGATTTCCATACCAAGGAAATGATAAGGAGACCCGAGATCATTCAAAGAGAACTTCAATGCAAGGGTAGTCTTGAATGCATTCAGAAATTAGTCGTTATTGCCCATGAGTAGTAAATCATCTACATAAATAAGAAAGTATGCAACAACACCATCCCGATTGTACACAAATAAAGAAGTGTCAGATCGAGAATTAAGAAATTCATATGTAATAAGAAAATCCTTTAGAGCATTATACCAAGCACGAGGTGCTTGTTTGAGACCTACAACACTTTGCGAAGCTTGCATACATAATATGGAAAGTCAGAGTTGAAAAACCCTGGTGGTTGATACATGTAAATATCCTCTAAGATACTACCATGAAGAAATGCATTATTAACATCCATTTGACATAAACCATTAGCAATGCAGAGGACCAGCTTGATAGTCTGAGGCTTAATGATTGGACTATAGGTTTTAGTATAGTTAATACCAGGATGTTGATCAAACCCTTTGGAAACAAGACAAACTTTATATCGAGCTATAGATCCATCAGGATCCCGCTTTAGACGAAAAACCCACTTATTACCAATAATGTTGAACTGTGGTTGCTGAGGGACAAAGGACCATGTACCATTGACAAGTAATGCATTGAATCCTTCTAACATTGCTTGCCTCCACTCAAAATGTTTCAAAATCTGGGAAAGACAAGAAGGTTCAATTTGGTCGGATAAAGAAAATTTGGTGGCTAGGTGAAGCTCTTTGGGTTTAAAGATGTCATTTTTAGATCTTGTGACCATTGGGTGAGACGGTTGTTTTGGTCCAAGCGAGCATGAGGATGAGTCTACGTGAGTGGAAGGAGATAAACCCAAAGTGTACAAGATATCATGATTGGATGGAGGAGAGAATTTAGTGGAATTTGGTAATACATGAGAAGGGATGAGGTATGCAGTGATGTTGGCATTGATATAGGAGAAGATAAGTTTTGAGACGATGTGGTGGATAAAAAGAAGGTAGTGGAGGTGGAATTTGAATTAATAAATTGGAATGATTTGTATGTGGTTTGAGGGTGTGGAGCTAGATGGTTGTATGTATGTAGGGATGGATGTTAGAGAGGGAGAAGACGTGGTTGTAAGTGCACAAGAGTAAGGAAAAACATTTTCTAAGAAGTGCACGTGTCTTGAGGTATATAGTTTTTCAGTTTTAAAATTGTATCACAAATAAGCACTTTGAGATGAGTTGTAGCCTAAGAAGGCGCATGGTTGGGATTTTGAGAGAAGTTTGTTATGAATGTATGAGACTAACTAAGGAAAACAGAGATATCCGAAGGTACTTAATTTAGAGTGGTGAGGAGTGAAATAAGGACTCAAAAGGTGACTTCATGTTTAAACCAAGTGTGGACATGCGATTTATAAGATAGGTTGTAGTTTCAAGAGCATAAGACCAAAATGAGATGAGTAAGGAAGCATGGTGGAGAAGACAATGAGCAGTTTCAACCAAATGACAGTGTTGTCTTTCAAAAATCCCATTATGTTCTAGGGTATAAGGGGGAATTGTTAAGTGTATTATTCTATGAGTTTGAAAGAAAGACCTCAATTTAATATATTCACCACCATTGTCTGAGTAAAAGGTTTTAATTTTTGTATTTAATTGATTTACAACAAGTAATTTGAAAATTGAAAAAAACATGAGAAACATCATATTTATTTTTAATCGGATAAATCCCACATATTTTGAAAAGTGATCAATAAAAATGACCATTTATTGATTGTGAGGGTACAAGACTCCAGACATCTGAATCAATTCTAAGGCTTGACTACTAGACAAAGTGGACCTAGAAAAGAGCAATTTGTGACTTTTATTCACTAAACAATCTGAACACTGAACAGGTGATGAATAAAATGGAATGACATTGGCCTTAACTGCATGATAAAGGATGCGAGAAGCGGGATGCCCTAAGCGACTGTGCTAGGTGGAGAGGGAGGTGTGATAGTGAATATAATGGAATTGAGGATGAGGAGATAGGCAAGAAATCTTGTACACATTGTTTTCATTCTTTCCGCGTAGTAGGATTGTTCTTATGCTCAAATCCTTGACCTGAAAATGTCATGAGAAAAATTCAATGGATACAAAGTTGCTTTGACATAATTGGGAAACAAAAAGAAGTTTTTTAGATATATCAGGAACGTAAAGAACATTATTTAAGTGAAGCGGAAAGGAGAAAGTGAGAAGAGAAGTTGAACTACTATGAGTACTTGTGAGTCCTTTACTATTCGCAACTATAAGTTTATCATTACCGGATAATCATGGGCTAAAGTGAGATTAGCAAGATCCCCAATGACATGGTGAGATGCGCCAGAATCCAATAGCCAAAAGCGTTTAGAGCCAGAATCCTTATTAACTGTATTTGCTTGACGACGAGAATGCTTAGAAGGATAACCATGTAATTTGTAGCAAGTCTTAGCAGTGTGACCACGATGATCACAATATTGACAAATAAGGTAAGAGCTAGAGAAAGAGTTATGTGGATGAGAACTAGAAGGATTGCTGCTCCTCCGTTGAAGGAAAATTTCATAGTCAACAAGTTTGTCAAAGAGTTCATCAAACAACAGCAAAGTGTCACGAGTGCGGATTGCCGCACAAAACTCATGATAAGTATAGCCAAGACCATTTAGGGCCACAATGACAAGATCAAGATCATCAAAAGAATGACCAATAAGTGCAAGTTCATCAACGCAAATAGTTATAGATATTAGAGTCACCTTTAGTGATGGAGAAAAGACGTTCTTTAAGAGACATGATCCGAGTGCGAGACCAATTGGCATAAACCTTTGTTAGTCTCGACATTGCATCAGCGGAGGAGGTAGCAGAGGACATCACAATATACGCCTCAAGATCACAAGTACCAAAGAAAGCCAAAAGCACATAATTATCCTGACACTTCCATGCAAGAAAAGCAGGATTTTCAACAGTTGCATCATTAGTTCCAATTGTTGTTGGAGAACATGGAAGGGTGTCATAAACATAGTCAAGTACATTATTTATAGTCAACAATAGAATAACTTGCTTGTACCAGGTGGGGTAATTTGAGGAAGATAGTTTAATGGGTAGTCGAGTTGTTGTGACAAGTTCCACAACAGAGTAAGAAAGAAGTAGTGATGGTCATTAATAGGATCAAAAATGGCTAGGTAAGCTTTTAGTTCTGATATCATATAGAGAAATATACTTTTTATATATTAAGCATATATATCGTATAAATATGTAAAAGTATATATACATGAATTACAAAAGGATTTGTTCCTAAATAATTATAATGGAAAGATACTGAAAGATATGTACAAATGGCAAATAATTAAGGGATAACATAAGCTATAGTTAAGGGTGTGTTATGATGCATGCACATGATCTGCGACTGATTGTTTCTGATGAATGAAGAGAGAGTCTACAACATGAGTGAGAGTGTGAAATGAATTTTATTGAATGGGGATGATGAGTGAGTTATGTGAGGTTTTCTTGTCTTAGTTAGTTTCATATAGAGAGGGACAAAACTATGTTAGTCTGAGTGAGAGAACAATAATGGGTTAGTTAATGTTATGGTATGATCAAAAAACAAAACGATACAAGTCATAAGTACAACATATAAAGAATTAAGAACAAAAGTACAAAAATCGAGAACAAAAATACAAAGATATGTTGTTTTCAACTGAATCACATGTAGATAAATGGATAAGTAATGGAGGGAGCAAATGTTGTTGCTGGATAATTTTCTATGTTTACTGTTTGTATTTAGTCTTTGTTTCTTAGTTCTTAATCTTCAGTCTTTGATTCTCGGCCTTGGTAGGGATACTTGCAATTATAATTTGATGTTTGATGCTCAAGTTAGTCATCGTTCAATGTAAAGATAATATATACAATATTCAAAGATTTATTACTTTTTACCTTGAGGTACTTACCTATTTATAATGTTGGGCCCCTACCTGTAGGATAATTAGAGTAGGTCCAAGCAGGACATAGTGTCTTTTTAACCGTGGTTTATGAATTGTTTACTGTATGATATTCATTAATTGCGTGATTAATCAATAATCTTGATTGGCAAGGGCTTATTGAAGGTGTAATTGAGAATCGAGATGTTGATATGGGGATATCAGCATCTCAGATAGGACACTGGCCCTCTAGGCTAAAGTGAAGATGACAAATCTTTTCAAAAAAAAATTCCATTTCTTTGCGTGTCGATATGTTGTCGATCCCGTACGGTATACTGACCCCTAAGCCTTGTATAGAGTCTTGAACTTCTGGGTTTGGTGCTATTAGAGGATCTCAAGGGTTGTGTGATTATGGTTGTTGGTAATGAAATGATCAAAAGGTTGGGAGGAGTTGCTTCGATTTGTCTTCCTTCCTTTACATGCTTATAAATTGGATGGCTTATGAATTTCACATTCACATCATTTTCTACCTTCTTTTGTCTGAGAGTGTGTCGATTGAAGAAACATTCGAGTGATAGAAATGTCTTTCTCCTCCTCTAAATAGTGGTCCCTTTTCATTTGAATCTAGGAGTGTTAGATTACTTTATAAATTTGTCCAGTTATGGATCAAGCAACTCTAGTAAGACAAATGAATCTTCTCAGGTTAGTATGGGGCTAGGTAATAAAGGAGGACCGGTGCCAATACTAGCTTGTCTCGGACTCTATGTTTAAAGTTGAGGGGTTCAGTAAGAATGCACCCATAGTAGATTACGAAAGGGTATATAGATGAGTTAGGAGTATTTTTCGAAATATCAATTATCGTCTATGCTTTAGTCTTTTGCTACTATCGTGGACATATTAGAGGATAGTGTGTCAGATAATATCATTTCCTTGGGTAAGTGTAAGTCCTTTGATACAGTTTGCCGTGGATGAGAATATTTGTTCGAGGACTTTTTTTATTTTTGTTATTACTTAATAACGAACATACACATCTGATTTCTCTTGGATGATTTTTCAATGGGGTGCTTTGAGTTTCAAATGTTGCACTGACTCAATTGCATTTAAATAGTTAGACTTCTTTACAGACCTGTCGACTGATTTGTTCATTATTAATTTTGAGGTTGAAACCTCAAGTTTTTCTACATTATTATAGTACTAGGTCTAGAACTTGGTAGAGTGGTTGTCTTTGATTGGTCAATTATCCTACAAAAGCTTTAAGGAGGTGAGGATGAAGGTTGTAGTTGGGGAAAAGGGGCAACCATACTTCTATGATGGTGACATTCCTAAGTTCCCTTTTTAATCGGACTAAAAATCCTATTTGGTACTTTTGATCGAGCACTTACCACTTGGCCAAAAGCTATAACCATTACTCAAAATGCAATTCTTTCTACTTAAGAGCATGGTAGCCCAAGCGTCACGATTCAATTGTGACTCAGCCAACTTGATCCCTGCCATGAGACAATTGATTCCACCTGCAACAATCTCCCTCTCAATAATTGTCCCACTAGGAATTGAACTCTTCGATTGTGATTCGGCCCACCTAGCCTACACTATAGGACAATTGTGCAACATGTAACAATCTCTCCCTAAATAATTGTCCCACTAGAAATCAAATTCGTGATCTTGACTTTGGTACCAATTGTTGGATCAAGCACTTAATACTAGACTAAAAGGTATAGCTATTAGTCAGAGTGTAACTCCTTTTACTTTAAAAGCATAACAACCCAAGCAAACGATTCAATTGTGACTCGACCATATAACCTTCACCATTGATACCACTTGCAGCAAGTACCGTGAGTGGCCAAGGTCGTTGATAACCAGGAGGATTTGGTTATTTTATTATGATTGTTCTAGATTAGGTTTCACTAAAAATCCTTACCCGACAACTCCTAAGGGCGTACTAGGTACCTATCCCCTAATCTCCTTCTCGACATTGAAGAAATATGTTGTTCTCTTTCTCGATGTTGATTTGCATTTCGTTTTGCTTATTAAGTTGTTCTTTGTGAAGAGATCATAGTGGCTGCAAATCCCGATGGTGGCAAGACCTACTTTAAGGAATTGAGATTGAGACGACAAGCTGAGAAGGCCGAGAAAGAAAAAAGATAAGGCGGGTAGTCGAGAGAGTCGTATTGGTTCTGATTGTTCCGATCGTTGACTTGGTCCCTCTAACAAACCCCAAGAATCCACAAGGATAAGGATTGGGCCATTTGAGCGCTCCCCAAAGAGATTTCATCAGGCATTCGATGTTGGTGCAAGCTCTTTTAGTTGTGACTTCTTGAGTCATGATATGCACTTGCTTGAGAGGGTTTTCATCAACTTGAACCTTCTTGAGCAAAAAAGATATGTCTCAGCAACACTAGATAAGCTCCATGATAAGTTTATAGAACTGTGTTCCCAAACTTTTATTCTTGGCAAACGGATGGAGTTCGACCTAAAAAAGAATAAAGACTAGGTAGAAATAAAGAATCCATTTTCTTATATTTTTATATTCATTCTTAAAACTTTAATTTTGTATATTTTATCTTTATTTGAAATTATAATTTCATTGAAAATATTTGTATATTAAAATTAAAAACACTAATATTATAATATTGTCTTACCAATATATATATATATATATATATTTAATATCCAGTTAGTGAGATTTATTTTATTTTATTTTTGAAATGATCTTAAAGCTTAGGTCCTCTTTCAAAGCTTCTGACCATCTAATATTAAGCAGTCTTATTGCTATATAGACTTAATTAAAGCCTTGACTCAACATTTATGCATTTCGGTCTTATATTCGAACATTGTATTTAGAAAGCTTGAAGTGTGAAAGATGATATAGAGACAGAAGTATGTGCTTGAATCTAGTAAAGTATTTCAAACGCGTTCCGTTCGATTCATGTATCGACCTTCAAGTATGATAAGAACAGAGACGAAGGATACAAAATGTGAAAGCTAGAGTGATGGATACCATGTCTTCTGTTTTCTTTTGTGATTAATAGTTCTATGTAACTTTTGGATTGAAAGAACACCTTAGTCTGTTGCTTTGTAAACACTCTTATTTGTGCCTAATCTTAATACTATTTCCATTATTCAATATTAATTATGTTCTAAATGTGTGTTTTGAATCAAATTTCTTTTACACTATGTATGTTTTAAATGAAGTTTCCTTTACCATGATTATTAAGGTTCTAAGTGAATGATTATGGTGTTACTAGTTTAAATTAGGTAGACTTTAATCTAATTTAATATTATTAATTAGATTAGGTTGAATTGATTTTATTTATTTATTTAGCAAGTTAATTCAATCCAATTATAATTAAATTACTTTATCATATTCAATAATTTAGAAATAATTACTTATTATAAAAATATATATCAATGTATCAAGAAATAGTTAGAGAAGAGTTGAAAAAAAGGTAAAGACCTAAAACAACATAATTAAACCCAATCAAATTTAATTTAAAGACTAGATTAGTCGAGAAAATTATTTTTTTAATAAATAAATAGAAAATGAGCTCAATCACTAGTAGACAAAAAAGTGAAAATATTTTTAAAATAAAAAGTTACTTATTATAAATTAAAAATTATTTGAATATAATTGCTAATACATGATATAATCTCAAAAAGTATGTAAATTGGAGTAACAAACTTAATTAAATATATAGAGAGAGAGAAAGAAAGAGAGAGATCTTTGCTAAGAAAGAATGAAAAAAAAAATAGGATAAATAAGTTTAAGCCCATATATCTCACATAAGTGATTAATTAGTACTAATTGAAATTTTAGTTTAATTTATGATTTAATTAAATTGAAATTAGATTGACTTAAATTGATTTTATTTTTTTGTTTAGTAATTTAATTCAGTTTTAACTGAAATTGGTTCAGTAGGATTGAGTACATCAAATAAAATTCAATCCGATGACCCAAAAATATAATTAGATGAGACGGGTTCCAGATTGGAATAACTCTTTACACTGTTAATATATCAATAAAACATTAAATATCTTTTATTCTATTTTATTCTTAACGTGGAGTAAAAAAGAATTATAAAAGAGAATCCAAGAGAGACAATGCATTAATATAGACGGTAACAAAATATATTAAAAAGCGATATTATAATTTTTGCAAAATATTAATTATATATTTTAATAGATGTGCCAAATCCAAAATATCTAAGCTAGGAGGAAGCAAACTTACTTTGTGTGGTGTCACACTGTGCATGTGATAGTGATGGCATTTGGTCACATTTGGATTTTCCACAACAACTAACTTTTCAATTGTACGGACGATGCTGTTATGGGTTCCACTTCCATTGAAACTTCATCAATCCCAACTTGGTAAAGTGATACTAGTTTTGGTTTATTCCATTTATTGTAAAGTATTATTTTTTTAAGTTCATATTGCCATTTAAATAAATAATATTTTTTGACTTATTCTTCCACCATATCTCTGGATATAATTAAGATAGATTATTATGTAGTTACTTGTATTCAAAAGATGCACAAGAGTAGTTGAAAGCAACAAAGAAAAAGGTTTGATGTATTAGAATATAATATAGACTATTTTTACCTTATTTGATTATACTATCCAAACATTCTTGAATTAATTAATATTTTAGTTCACTGACTCCTATCAATTCAAATGAATCATAATGACATTTTTTATGGAATAAATTATTAAGGAAAATAGTGTTTTCAATGGTTTGTTCTAGAGGTGTTAAAATGGTGTTGATAAGTTCTTTTTCTACAGATGTCAAAATAAATATGAGTCAATGGCTGACTCAATTTTTTTAAAGTAGTAATAATTATATTTCTTAAGAATTTAAAAAATATTATTTTATTAAAATATATACACGTGTGTTATAATTTAAATAAATTTATATACTAAATCATTTTATCTAAAAATTAAAACTGATTTCATTAACATAACTTAAAATTTAGAATCATATATTTTCTTTTTTTTTACTGAATTTATTTATTTTATTTTTTAAACAAACTAAAATAGTTTATTGGATTGAGAAAGAGTCCGGTCAATATTATAGATGAAAAAACGTGATATTAATTTTTTTAATTAATGCAATAATTAAATAAATTTGTTTAAAATGGTATGTATTATTGTGGAATGGAAGAAGTAAAATGCCATGCTAAAAGAAGTAATTAGAAGAAAGTAAATTGTGCTAGCAAAGATTCCACATAACTCCCAAGCTAAAGATTTATTACAACTTGAAATTCCAAAGCATTCCTAACAAACTTACACCAAACATCACAATCACATACTACTTATTTGATGGCATTAACCACAAAAACAGAGAAAATTCCTTGTTCTTGTATCTATATATGTTCTAACAACCTTAAAATAGACTACATTAAACTGACTTTACTTGTGTAAGCTTCTACAACAATGTTCTTTGAAGTTTAGTAAATTTGTTTTCATCTTACGAGTGTCAACCCTATAGCAGTGACTATAAGAGTAGAAGGAAGTCCAAATTTGAGATGAGTCCAAAAGGTTAATGTGTATCCAAGGTTTGGAGCACGACGAGCTTGCTCACACACTATCAAGTTTGCAGCTGATCCCAACAGTGAAAAGTTCCCTGCTATGGTGCTAACCCAAGCTAAGATTAGCCATGCCTTCTCCTCATTTCCTTTGGAAATTGCAGCAGCTGAGGCTGCAACTCTTGCTCCAAGCAATAGCACTAGAAAGTATGAATAGAACATTGTCATACATCAAATGAAAATGGATCTTGGTAAATCTTAACATTTCACTAAGATTTAGACCGTTTCATAATAAGAGAATTCAGGAAGACAAATAAAGATAAGAACTAAGCCAGACCTATACAAGAAAATGACACTACTTTTAACTCAAAACTTTAATGCATTGAGTTTGTAGGTTTTTTTATTTTATATGTTTATCAATTTTTTCATTTTTACTCAATGTAAGACTTAAACTCATACGTGGATACCTAACATAACTATGGAAAATATAAGTAACTTGTGAAAGAAAAATTATTGTCTTAACATATGATCATGTGCTTACCAGTTGGTACATTTGAAGCCAAATTTGATAGGACAAGTATAACTACAGCAAGTACAGCTGTTCCACTAGCATGATCTATGCGAGAATAGGGCTCCATTACATCCCACATAGCACTTGGAATGCCAGTTTTCTTAAAGCCTTCTACTGTGATGAACATTCCACAGAAGAATATCAAAAGTGAATATGACACCTGTTCCAAGAAATAGAATTACACTAAGAATTTGTTTGAATTTCAATTGGCACAAGAATAACTATAGTCAGCATGTCAAATGGAAGAGAGATAAAAGAAAAAGAGAGATTTTGTGCTGTGTTATTTGAGTTTTACCTTGTCTAAGCTTGGCCCTGCATCTTTGAAATCAAGAACCACCAAAGTTATTGCGGCTGCAATTGCAGTCCATGCCATATTCAAACCAATAAGCATGGAAATCAACATCACCAGTGTGATTGCATAAACACAAGATTTCCACAGTACCCTTTTCCATTTTATGTTTGTATGGTCCTTTCCTTCCGAAGAGTGCAAAACATGAGCCTCAATAGGTTTATCTACTACTATTGCAACATTTTTTGAAGGATTGGTTTCCTCCTTTGTATCATTTGAGTTTGGTGTGGAATCCTTTGTGCCACTACGAACCATCTGAACTTCACTTGCACTTGGACTTGATTGCTCTTTCATAACATGAACTTGAGAAGAGTTTTGAACAGCATTACCAAGTTCTAGATTGCCATTGCATTCTTGATAATTCAAGGGTGTAAAATGAGCCATTCTGGCTGGAGAAAACTGATGGGAATCAACCTCCTCTTCTACTACAACTTCTGAAATTGGATCCTCTTCATCCTTAGGACAAGATAGCACCTTCCAATACATGACAATAAGAAAAACAATATTCACAACAACTCCTACAAGCATAGCTGGAAGAATCCCCATCAGAAACCTCCCAAATGATATTTTACCCTGAATAGCTATAACTAGATTTTGGGGGTTCCCAATAGGGGTTGCTGAGGATCCAATATTAGCACTTGAAGCAAGTGCAAGAAGGAAAGGGTAGGGTGGGAGATTATGCTGCCTTGCAATTTTCAACACAAATTCAGTTAACACAATGCAAGAGGTGTCATTGGTGAAGAAAGCACTTGAGATAGCAGAAATCAAACAGATTCTGCAAAGCAAGTCCTTTGGTCCTCTACTTTTCCAAGAGAGCAATTTCCCCAAGTACTTGAACATGTTTGCTCTCTCAAGAAAAATAGTAACAAGCATTGTCCCAAAAAGAAGACCTAGAATTGGGAGATCAATTGCACCATAAGCTTGATCTGGACTAAGAACTTTGAATATGACCATAAGCATTGCACCCAGCAGGGACCCTGCAGTTCTCCCAATTGGTAAGAAAGGCACAGCTGGGAAAACTGCTAGTACCCAGAAGATTGCAAAGGCTATTGAACCAAGGACAACTTTTGAAGTAGGAGCAAGTGCCATTTTTGTGATTCAACAACCAACCAACAATTCCAAAATTTTCCAACAATTATCAAGAACTTCAACTCTAGGCCAACACAATACAATTTTGTTTTGGTAGAATTTCCTGGACATGGAAAAACAATTAACTTAGTAAAATTTCATGAAAATCCATCCTCAGACCATTTCTTACTAATCTACTACTTTTAGACTTGAATTATGTGAATCATCATTATCACTGAAGATTAATAGCGATCAAACAGAGTAGATACAGATATTTTCATGGATATATCATATGTAGTTAAACTACGTTGCATGAATACTGCTACAACTATACTATATGCTAATATAATTTTTTTAATGATTGAATAATAATCAGACACTTGAATTTGAAATTATAAAGCATAATAACTTTGAACAGAATAAAATTAACTGAATTTCAAAGCATAGCATAAAACAGAAAAGGAGTAATCATCGTGAAAAACATCTGCAGGATAATAACTTAACAAGCTCATAAATAAACTTAAAGTAATTAAAGTGTAGCCAACCAACCAACCAACAAACCAAGTAATAGCAATAACCAATGAACACAACAATACCAATAATCTTTTTTTTTTACCAAAATAGTTTATTTTTTATTTTGAAATTATTGAAGAATATATACTTCTGAAAAAAATACTTACAAAATGCAAATAAACTCTTTGATATAGAAAACCATAGAAATATATGTAAGATATATATAGCAGAGTTGCATATCATCTTTTTGGTTTAAAGAAAAATCAGTACTTATAAACCATACACACGTACAACATAATGGTTTTCTTTTCTCTTCTTTTGAAACTGCTACTTAATGAAGTAACCATAATAAGTTTTTTTTTTTTTTTTTTTTTATTTTT
>Ga0209489_105204_pt1 | contig 22982 bp, 10 predicted proteins | sample SiratrowhiteBW_FD_187527 | JGI IMG/M metagenome (GOLD analysis project Ga0209489, IMG submission 187527) | Root nodule microbial communities of legume samples collected from California, USA - Siratro white BW (SPAdes) (version 2) | ecosystem: Host-associated > Plants > Roots > Nodule | place...
TTTTTTTTTTTTTTCACACAATTCAAGGTATATTTAGACGAGTTCCTCCCTAAAATCTTCCAGAGAAGAAAAACACGAAGAAAAAGTGAAACGATTTTCTTTAATTACGGTAACATCTACAAATAAAAATAATATTCTAAATAAACAATATAAAAAAACTTTTGCAAATTAGCTTAATCTAATTTGAACTCCTTCATCAAACATGTGCTTAATCTAATTTCGTTTCTAGTGTTGAAGAGTGCAGATACTGAAACAGGTACAGAGAGTAATTAAAAGCAAATTGATTAATTAACATTTGTCTAACATTACTTAGCGGGCGCTGCAATTGGCGAACGGAAACGGACTCTTTGCGGCGAGCTACGAAGCGAGCCTTCTGCGTAGGAGTTGCGGAAGCGCGTAGCGAACGGCGCGTGGATTTGAGAGTCCATTGTTTGGAAGAGGGAAACGAAATCGGAATGGAACGAAGCAAGGAAGAAGAAGAAGCCATCCAACAAACCGTTGAGTACGTATGGATAGATAGCAGTGGGACACTGCAGGAACGGAGAAAAGCAAAGACGTGGTCACAAAGCGCACAAAACGCGAGCCCCGAATGCCTTGTCACGTGACTCACGTGACAGTTAGTTCTTATGTGATTTTCAGTGAGGCAAAAGGAATTAAAGTAAAACAACTTTTTTTAAAGTGAAAAGTAAAATAAAAAATGACCGAAAAATAAACGTAGACTACTATGTCATCATTTAATTAGAAAAAAAAAATAATTTAAAATTTTATTTACAAGAATTTTTTATTTTTTTCTGTGAACGGGTAAAAACAGTTAAGAGAAGAAAATACTACTCTAGAAATTTTACAATATCAAACAACGTTTTTCTTCCTCCCTAAATGCAAAAAGAAATCAAACCTGAATTCTTTGTTTTATGAAGGAAATTGCAGTACCAATAGAGGTTTGCAAACTCACAGCAACAATTCTCAATCAAGAATTGAATACTAAAAAGAATTTCAAGAATAAAAGCAAAACTTGAACCAGCTGTTCTTGACATTCTTCACTAAACTGCACTGCAGCTTTTGAAAATACAAACAAATTCTAATAGCAGTACTAAATTTCTGCAGCTGCTCCACATTTTATTCACTGTTTTGTATTCCATTCTTCATGTTTTCATTATCTTTTATTGCAGCTTCAAAATTAAGTCATCTACTCCTCCAATTACTAGCTGAAAACACTATCTACAAAGATAAAACAATGAGTATTAGTCAATACTAAAAAAATGCAAAAAGTTAGCTCAAGAACAAAGAATTAGAACAGTTTATACTAAAATACTTATCTAAAATGAATCTTTGTGCTTGATGACGTTTTTCATCAAATAAAAGCTACATCTTATTTCACAGGTACAAGAAGGGTACATGTTGTTGATATCCATGAAACTTTCCATGAGAAAAAGTTAAAGAACGAACAAGAAAAAAACACAGATTTATGAAGAAAGCAAAGGAATAAAAGAAAGAAGAAGAAGCTCTAATACCATGTTGTAATTTCTTCATGATTAAGACATAAAAAACTGAGATGAAAAGGGTGTGATGAACAAACTGAGGACTTCTCAGTTTCCTAACCTTGATGCCATGTTGTTGTTGATGGGCACATTCCTTAGCATATATATATACATATAAGATAATAAATGCATAATAAATAAATATAGTAATTTTTTTAACATTTTAATTGACTTTAGCTAAATGAATCTGAGTTAACTGTACTTAATTAAAGTAATTAGTATTAGTTATAAAGTTGTATTATCTTATGGGAGCTGTTATCCCTTCATGACAAACATTATCTCGAAGATGGAATAATACAGTTGTACCAGTATTAGTTGTTTAATGGCTTCTAATAATAGATATTTAATATTTTAAATTATTTTTTATTATAGTTATTATACATCTTACTATTTAAATTTCGTAAATCAGATAAACATCTGAGAATTAATAAATATGTGAAAAGTGTGATTTTATTTTACCGAAATCTAATGAGAAATACGAAAATAAGTTTAAAAAATGTAATATTTCAACTTGATAATATTCTTACTAAAAAAATTATGTTATAAAAAAAATGTGCTTTCACCTTTTCCCAAATTAAAAAAAAATCATTTTAATGATATAATATTATATATTAGTACTTCAAATTAAAAAATATAATCAAAATATTAATTTATTAGATTGTGAAATGTTATTTAAAAAAAAAATATCATCTCCCTAATACCTGTTACTTGTTCATGATTTTAAGATTTAAAAAAAACAAACAAGAGTTAGACTTACAAAAAAAATTGATACCATCTTCAATCTAAACAATATAATTAAAATAAAAAATAATCCTTATTTTACAAATGTGCAAGTTATTTACGATGTAAAAGTAATTTAATAGCGTACCTCTTGCTTCGCAAAAGCAAAACTAATGCATAAAGTACTTGATCATAACTTTTACTTCATTGCATTTTCTTTGAAAAGAAATTGTACTCCATAGATTTTTAAACGATCCTCACCAAAGGAACCTTGATCATACATATTATCTATCGAAATATATATATATATATATATATATATATATATATATATTTATTTATTTATCTAATAATTTTGTTTTTGACACCTACACCAGGAACCCTAGTAATGGAGATTTTGCTGTGATTTTGTATCTGTCATTTTCACATTGAAGATTTGAGTAGCTATCTCTATATATATTCTGCTCAATTTCCTTCTAAAATTTCTCTTTCTCTCCTTATTGCTGGAGAGAGGAACAGAGATAGGTGGAGGAAAACCCAAAAGCCTCAATTTTTTCTATCTCTTCTCTATGTCAGGCCACAAGCACAAATCTTTAACCTCTTCCTTCTGACCCATATCAGAAGGAAACACAAAAAAAGGAAGAACCTTCTAGAAGCCGCCGTTTTCTTTATCTCTCTGGGTCAGACGTTTGTTATTGGCGCCATGGATTCCTCCTTTATCTCAAACGGCGACGTTTCTGGTTTCAAAGATAAAGAGTCAATGGTTGACCCTTTCTTGGTTGAGGCGCTTCAGAACCCTCGTCATCGTGTCACCAGTCAGTGCTCTCTCCCTCTCCCTCTCAATTCTTAATTTCTTCGAAACCCTTTTTTTTATGAATTTCTGTTGCTTGGGAGGTTTGTTTGTTGTTTTATTTTACTGCTCTGGTTAATGGGTACGCATCAAAATTGTAGCTTGAAGTGGATTTGGGTTTTTTTCTCTTTAATTTGGATAGATATGACCCAATTTTTGCCAATTTTTGTTTTTGATTTAATGTTAGGGTTGTGGGTAGGTTTTGTTGTGTCAGATCTGGGGTGATTGGGCTTAACACAGAAGTTTCGAATCCTAATTTGATGTTCAATTGTGAGGAGTTGCTATGGGAATGAGAAATTTGGACACCTGGGTTGTTGAATTGTAGCCGTTTATGTTATAGGAAAAATGGTTTTTGATAGAGCATGATGGTGTAATTCCATCCCCATGTAATAGATCCCATCAAGTAGTATAAGGCTTCGTTGTTGATGTAATATGATCCTAAGCTCATTGCAGATAACTTCATAATCCGAATGAGAGAATGTATGTGGGTCAAGTTCTTTGCCTTCATGTAAATTTTGATGGATTAATTTGGGCTGATAATAGAGGAATCTTTAAATTCTGAAGTTTTTGAATTCAATTATAGAGTTGGACTAGAAACATGTATATAATTTGAGTTTTTAGGAAGATAGTAGCCACCATGGATCAATTAATTGTAGCACACTTCTCTTACCTATGATAGGTTTAAAATATTGGCTGGAAATAGGATTTAGGTGACATGATACTGCAATAGGTTGTAATCATCCTGCTTTCCATAACTTACACAGCATAGTGTTTTAATCTGAAACTGTCAACTTCCGTTTGAATATCACTATAATTGCACACTTGTAGTGAAGTCTCAAGCCTACAAAGTTGTTATATAAAATACCAAGGGCCACAATTTGTGTAAATAATGTATCTTTTGCTTTTCATTAGTGTCCATGAAATTTGTGGTCATGATTGTGTCAATTGGCTTGTTTGTTTCTAGTTTTCCTCCAATATGTAATTGTACATCTTGATATTTTCCTTTTTCATTACCTTCTACTTTGTTTCACTGCCACAGTTTTGCGAATGGAGTTGGATATCCAAAGGTTCCTGAATAATGCAGCTCAGCAGCATTTTGAATTTCAACATTTCCCTTCTTCATATCTCAGATTGGCTGCACATCGTGTTGCTCAACACTATGGTATGCAGACAATGGTTCAAGATAATGGCTTAGATGGTCAGGGAAGCAGGATTATGGTCAGAAAGTTAGCTGAAAGCAGGTATCCTGTGGTCCGCCTTTCTGAAATACCTGCTAAACAGTTGGAAAATGATAAACCTGAGCAGATAAAAATTGCCATAAGGCCTAGGCCAAATGGAACCAGTTTAAATGAAGCCAATGAAGTTGGAAAGAAAAACAATCTTCTTAGAAGTGTGGAAGAGAGGAAGGAGGAATATGACCGGGCAAGAGCACGCATTTTCAGTAGCTCCAGAAGTTGTGATTCAGATGATACTCAGTCCCAGGCTTCGACAGAAGAGAAAAATTTTCTTACAAGCAAAGATGAGAATGAAACTAGCAAGATCCCTGTGGTTGATTCTGAAAAGTGCACTACTGGTAGGGATATTAATTCTACTCGAGTTGCCATATTCAGAGACAGGGAAAAGGATCGTAGTGATCCAGATTATGATCGTAACTATGGAAGGTTTGTTCTATGACTGCACTGTGTTATTTGATTTTTTGAGAGTTGTGTTAGCAATCAATGGAGAAGTTGCTGATATATGGTTTTTGGCCTTTTTTTTTTTGTTATGTGCATACTTTGAAATATGAACCTGTATTGTATTTATGTATCTGTGTCAACAGTTACAGCCACACCACTAAGTTTTTTCGAAGATTTTATTGTAATATTTGATAGTGTGCAGCAGTAGTGCCCTTAAACATTATGGAAATTGGGGGGCACTTTTCTATTGTGAAGTTTGTTTATGGTATTGTATCTGATTACTAATGCAGGTATGCGAGGAGTATTCCAGCTTCGTCCCTTAACTTGATGCCTTTTAATTTGCAACAAGTTCAATCTCCATTCACGCAGTATGACAGTGGTTTTAATCAATTGATTCAGATGGCACCAAATCAGGCTTCGCTTGGGTATGGACCTCCTTCAAGTCCTATGATGAATCCTTTTGGTGTCACCGGATTCAATCAGGCATCTAGTGATGTTACTTATCTGCAGTGGCCAAGTGCTTCAATGATGTATGCACATTCATATGACCAATTTAGACATGCTATTTTCCAGGTATTTTCCAAGTGCTATTTATTATTTGAGTTATGTTCCATGAAGAGGATTAGCACATTTTGTTTCCTTTTGATGTTTGTAGAATACAAATTGTCTGATGTAAAGTTTTTGGTGTTTTGCAGGCTCCATTCGGTCAACGACCATTGAGCTTTGATTATTCACAAAACTACTAGATGAGATGAGGTTTAGGGGGCAGTTTTCCATTTGGGTTTCAGAGTTAGATACAATTTTTGTGCACTGTTATAGACCCCATGTTGTTCCTATTTTAGGTTTTCAGTTTTGATGGTGGCATTTGGTACTCTTCTACTGACACTTTTATACTCAACTGTAGTCAAATACTGTTTTTCAACTATTTCAAAAATTATATTTTGTTGCACCATATGCTTGTAATTAGGTAATCCATCTATGTCTTTTTAATCTTTTTTATTTGTACTACTGAGTAATCGTGGGAATACGTATTTATTAGATTATTATAAATAGTATTAAATTTTATTAGAAAAATATTTATTATTTGGGAATATAGCAATACCAGTTATGGGTATTGTTTAACTTGTTAAAAATAAAAAATGTTCTATCATTATCATTATTAATGTTAAGAATATGTTATGTTTTTATTCAAATTCTTAGTTTATAATGGAAATTGAATGTATATCAAAAGGTAATAAAGTAATTTTTTAATTATTTATAAAAGGTAAATAAGTATATTTATACTAAGTTATTGTAACTTAATTACGGTGAGTATAGTTTAGTAAACTATTTTGAAAATTAAAATATATAGATAAATAATAAGATTATATAAATATATTATTATCGTCTAAAAAGCTTTATTATTTTTAGATGTACACAATAAAACAGCATTTCGATTTTATAAATAAGATGTACATTTAATAGTAATCTTATAAAGTTATATTATAATATTATATATGATTTTATTAAATGAAAATTTAATAATATGTATCTGTAAACAGTTTTAAAAATAATTAAAACTATAATTTGAGAAGTTAATGTTTATTTCACTCCTTTTTTGAATTCCGAAATATTTGATTATAAACCTTTTTACAAGGAATAAGATGAGATATTTGGGAAACTTTTTTCACAACCGCAAAAGTTGAATCGTTTCAATTTTTAGTCATAGGTAACTAAAAAAAAAATCGATGGACAGGTAAAGGACTATACAAACTACGGTCTCATTAGCCCTACTTTATGTGTTTCTTAATGATTTTACGTATTGATTAAATCTGAAAAATATTATTAGTAATATATTGATTTTTAATCGATAACTACTGTTATACACAATCATTAATAAATTAGTTAAATTAGTTACGTGATCAAATATATATGTAATTTCGTAGTTATATTTGTTATAAGAATTTTGAATTTTAACTTTAGTAAAATAAACATAATTATTTTATGATCACAACAAACAATATCTTATCACCGGCTTTGGCATGGTCAAATGAAAAGAATCAAGCCAATAAGAATCTAGAAAAGTTACTCAAACTCAATATTGGGTAGTAATACTAATTAAAATGATGAACTTAATATAAAAATTGCTGAGAGAGAATTAAGTAAAGATGATCCATAAATTGTATGATAGGAAGGTAGAAAGCATGAAAAATAAGAAACAAAAATAGAGAAAGATGACAATATGTTTATTAATAATTTATATGCAATGTAGGACTTAATTAAAAAAATTTAAAAGTGTTTCCACGAATCAAATGACATAAAGTGGTTAAATTTAACAACTAACTTTAAAATATTATATTGTAATATCATAATTATTGAAAAAAAAAACAAAAATAATCATTTTAGGCTATCACATGCCATGTGTACGACAACTTAAGTACACAAACATAACACATAAATAAAGAGAATAACTTCAACAAATCTCTTCTAACAAAAGAACAAAATTGAGTAACTTTTGTAAGCCATTGATTTAACATAAGATGACCATTTAATGCTGAAGCCAGAAGCCATTTTCTATATAAAGATTAAAACATAAGGAGCATGACATGAGGACAAACACCACACACTGAAACTCTGAAAAATTAGAAAGAGAACTAAAGAAGCAGAAAAAAGAGTGGTGTTGCACATATAGCTAACATGTTACTGAGCAACTACACATTCATGTTAACACTACCTGATGAAATTGTAAGTTCTTTGTACAATCCTATTCCATTTGATTTAGTGAGTCAATCACAATTTCATATGCCAACTAAGTCATGCCATTGAACATGACAGCTTCTTCAGTTACTGAAACGCATGTTATGCTTTCTGATACTAGCACTGTGTTTTACTGCATCTCACTGTGTCTAACAAAACAAAAAATTCATGACTAGGTAAAGATGAACTTATTGTTTGATTTTCAGCATGGCAAAGCTAGAAATTTATGAAAACTAGTGTTCGTGAGTTCAAATAACTGCCAAAAATTAAACCAACAAGAACATATAATCTGGATTTTAATTTGCTTTCCATACAAATTCTTTTATAGAGCTATATAATATAAAATCACCTTCTAACAAGAAACAGGGCACAAAACTTGAAACTCGAGTGTCTCCTGGATCTACTTTGAAGAACTCGCAACCAATGGGCCAATTTGATTAGCTTCCTTCGATATCCAACAAGCACAAAGCACACTTATTACTATCCTCAGGCTCCTATGCAAATGCTGATATAAAACTTCACAATTGGAAACACCGTAGACTCTAGATTGTTTTGAATGCAGCAGACCTATGGACAACAACTACTGGATAAAGCAACATATACAAAATCACACAAAGAGAATTACAAAACATTATTTCTCACAGAAGTGTCTATAGACTGCAACAAACAAAGTAACTACTTACAAATAGGTTGCCATTGTCTATATGAAGGACTTCATAGCAGAATTTACAATTAACCCAAAATTCGCATGATTACAAGACACTCGTTTATGCAACCTAAGCATGACCAATTAATACATTTCTTAAAAAGAAAAATGACCTACTTAGACACTAGCCACGGTTTCAAAATGCCTTCTCGTCAAGATTGTTGTCCCTGCAGACAAACGCAGCCTCAACTGCGGTTGCAAAGAGTTCAAAAGCTTTAGGATTGAGCCTCACAGACAGTTCTCAAAATCCTTGACCCTAACTAAACCTAAATACACCATCAAACATTAATTTCACAGAGTGCAAACTACAAAGATATAACTATGACCAACAATTAAAAAAAAAGCAATCTTTATCAAAAAAAACAGTAAGCAACAGCAAGTTCAAGCCTTTTGAAGTTAACTACTATAGTAATTCCATCAACCACATTTCTGAACAACTTTTTACAATATCAAAAAACGCTAATAAATCGCACCCTCGATTCAGAACCTTGCCATCAACCATTGATCACGTTCAATCATCTCCGGGTGGAAACAAAGTAAGAACCTTTCTCCCTCCTGACTCCACGTCCTCCACGTAACTCGGCACTGAAGCTCCAATCCTCGCCATAACGGGGAGTTCAAAGTGCGCATTCCGCGGTGAGCCAAACTGTGCGGCGGCCACCGCCATCTGGTGGTGGCGGTGCTGCTGCAACGCCGGCACAAAGGGAAGGTAATGGTCAGAGCTCGGACGAGCAGTGGCGTGCAGAAAGTGCGGCGGCACAGGGGAGCTGGCGAAGAGGTGGTCGTCGGCGGCGGCGGCGGCGCCGCCTCCCTGCATGCGCTTCAAGTAGAGGCGGTATTTCTGGAGGTGGCTGGCGACGTTTTCGCGCGTCAAGCCGTCGACGCTCATGAGCTGCATGATGGTCTTGGGAACGGCGTTCTTGATCCCCAAGTGGGCCACGGCGTCCACGAAGCGCTTGTGCAGCTGTGGGGTCCACACCAGCCGCGGCCGCTTCAGGGTCCGCGCCGGTTCCTCCTCCGCCGCAGAGGGTGGCTGATGGGGACATTGCGGTTGTTCTTGAAGTTGCTGTGAAGGGTTGGATATGTCAAAGGCTATGGCAAGATGAGGGCTTATTAGGGTTTGTGACAAAGGCATGAGTTCCTCTGGGGAAGGTAACTCCTCTTCCCACTTCGAGAACCAATTTGAATCTTCCTCTCTCATTCTCTGTTTCCTCCTAATCCCACCACAAATCAATCACTTTTCATCTCAAAGTTCTTTCCTTTTCTTAATCTGCTTTTGAATTTCGATGATGAAAGAAGAAGAGGGGAATTGGAATGGAAGAGAAAGCGGAGAAAGGTTCGAGGTGGATTTTGTTTTCTTCTTTTCAGCTTTTCATTCTCTGCACTTCGTTTCTCTTCTGCTATTCTTATGCCTTTTAAGGAAGAAAAGAAATTTCGTAATCAAACAAATTTTGTTGGAATCCCACATCGGTTAGTAGAAAAATTCGTTTTGTAATCCTTATTTTGCAGGTTTTGTAAGAAGAGAGTGTGGTTTTTTTGTTGGACAGAGGTGGTTGAATATTTGGGTGGGCCTAGGTTTCAGTCTGGGACTCCACGTGGGGATGGAGTTACCAAAATACCCTTTGTTTTACTATACTTTCTGTCTGTTATGTTTATTTTCTAGATTTGGCATGTTTGGAGTGCAGAGAATCTACTTTTTGAAGATAAAGTAAAATAGTCATTATTCACTGTAATTATACTTGATTTTAAATTTTGTTAACTGCATATTAAATTTTATCGGGATTTAATGTTGATTTTGGAACTAATGTAAGGTGTTCAAAACCAAATTAATTAAAAAATATAAATTGCAAAATATGATTCACAACAATTTTTTTGTTATAGAATGTTTCACAACTTTTGGTTGTAAAATATTTAACAATTTATTTTGTAAGAAAAATCATTTTGTTGATATATTTGAAAAATCTATCCAAATTGAAAAAAATACATTAATTTAGTTAGATTAAACTTTCGTATTAAAATTAAATCGAATTACATTTGATTTGATTTTTATGTTTAATAGTGAAAAATTAAATTAAATATAAAATGTAGATTTATATATAAAGCGTATTTCTTCATTTAATAGAAGTCAGATCTTACTTTCTTATCAGTGAAAATATTCTTTTTAAATATAGTAATTTTAAGGAGTAACTAATTTTGATCATTCTTTTAAAATTCTTAAGGTTTAGAGAGAGTTATGTTTGATCTATAATTAATAGTTTTATTAAATTAAAATTACTTTAGTCTATTAAAAAAAAATTAGAATTTAAATTATGAGAGTTTTAATTTCTTAAAATGATATTCTACTCTATTAAAAATCAATAAATTTTGGGTTTTATGACTAAAATAAAGTTTAGAGTTTAGAATTTAATTGAGTTTAATTAATTGAAAATTTATGTTAATCTATCAATATATTATAAATTTCAATATAATTTTAATGTGTTAATTCATGTTTTCAATATGTTTAAATATTTTTCCTTATAAATCTAACATGTTTAAGAAAAATTTAACATATCAAAACACTTCAAATTCATTAAAACGTAAATTAAATCTTCAAGTAAATATTAGATACTTCTAAATCACTCTATAACTCAGTCAAAATTAAATATCAAAGAATCATATGATCTCGAAACCAATCACAGCAATAAAATCAAACACTCTCACCTCAAAATCCTTTATCTCTTGAACATTCATTCATCAATATGATTAGAATCATTAAATTTTAAGCGTGCTTTAGGTTTCTACATCATCCCAAGTTATTGAAAGCATATGCAATTCTGATTTTATTTTGATTTTTTTTTTTAATTATTTTGACACTGTCAAAGTATGTCATTGGAACTCCCTTCATCTGTATACAGTTTCTTTATGTTACTGTGATTGCTTTATTAATAAATTATTAATCATTGTTTTATTCATAAATTGTTAATCATTTAATGTTTAGTTTCTCAATAATCATCCCAAGAACTGAGTCTTCATAAGAGTAATATAAACACCAATGTATCAAATCATATTAGTAAAAATATTTTCTATTATTGGATGATGATCCATTTCAAATCATGATCAAAAGACTATTTTTTTCAATCAATCTTAAGATCATTGATTAAGTTATGATTGTCAAAGCATTAAGATCATTGATTAAGGTATGATTGTCAAAGGCATAACATGCATTAACACGTAAATCAATCAATAACATAGATGAATTTAAGAATCTTCAATGATTGTTTTCCAATTTTCACTTGCTTTCATCTATGTGAAATCTTTTCCTTTCTATTTTCAAAAGAATTACTTTTTAATTAATTTCGTTCAACAAATTTTCAAATTCCAAATTCTTCCTTCATTAAAATTCCTTAACGAGTTTGGATTTGTTCAACGAGTTTGCTCCTTATATAATTAAAGAAATAAAATAATAATAATAATAATAATAATAATAATAATAATAATAATAATAAATTATTATCAGAGATTTTTAGTCTTTATATTTTACAAAATCTGGAGTCTTTATTTTTTTTTTATAATTTTAGTTCTTCAACTTTTAATTATCTTTAATTTTAAATTTTGAATTTCTTTTATGTAATTTTGATCCTTAATTTTTAATTCTTCGTAACTTTATCTAGTTTTCAATTTTAAAAATACATTAAATCAATGTAAAATTAAATTTAGTAACAAATTTCTCCCACTATTACCCTTCTTAATTTAGTAAGAAGTCACCAGTATCAAGAACTTTCATTCGATCTTAACGTTTTATGTCCAAAGTAACTAAGTTTAGATAATTGAACTGAAAATTAGAATAAAAATTACAGATAACTAAAATTAATAGAGCAAAATTGCACAACAAAAATTAAGGAACCAATATTGTAGATAATTAAAAATTAAAAGACTAAAATTGTGAAAAAAAAAACAAAATTGTTGGTTCAATAAATATAGGATAAAATTACAATTAAAACTATATTATAATATTCTTCAAAAAATAAGATATTTTTTTTGAAAAAATGTAAATAATTTTTCCTTTTTTAATCCGTTCTAATCAGTTTATTGATTTTCAGACAGATTTAATTAGGGACTGTTTTATGATTCTCGACCAACTCACATGAAAATTATATAAAATTGTGGATTCTCAACTACAGATGAAAAGGAACAGTTTTACAGTTACTTCGTAAAACATAGAAAATAAGTATGGAAAAAGAAAACATTTCTCTTCTAAACTTTTTCTCTCATTTTTGCCAACGAAATAGATATATAATTGATTATGGACAAATCGATAATTGATTATAACTTAATATTTTATTATGATTTTATTTTTTAAATAAATAAATAAAATACTAAAAGAATATATTTTTATTTATTAAATTTTATGAAAATATATTTAAAATTTATTTTAACTTTAATTTATATTTTTAAATAATTTTTTACATTTTTTATAGACCATCTTTTAAATATATAATATACAAAAATAAATTATTTTATTTTACTAATCAAAACAATTATAGTCTTTTAATTTATTTCTCTTTCCTTTCCCTTATTTTTCTCAATTTAAATAATCATACTTTCTATTTTTTTCTTTTATTGTTTAATGATGAAGAATAACTTGAAAGTTTGTAATATAATCATAACTATTGAGTTTAGTTTAGATTCCCATTAATAATTAAGCAGAACAAACAAATGGTGGTGACCTACATGTGTAAAGCTGAATCATTTCAAGAAGAACAAATCATAACTGGGGCACAAATTCAATATATAAAGGTACAAAGAACAAAAAGACATATTTAATAAAATATATTTGAATAAACTTCTCTGATTTGTGCCGACAGTGTATTAAGAAGATTGTTTACTTAAGTTATTTAAATAAATAACAATTAATAAACAATAAATGTATGGTATAGGTTGATATGATCTTCAACTAAAAAAAGTTATCATCACAGTTCAATAAAAATTAGCATCTGGAGATACTAAGATAATTACATTTAGTTACTGATATCTTATAATACTAATAACGTGATAAAATACTTTGAACCACATAATCAAAGTTCATTGAGGTATAAGTACATTAAATTCAATATAAGCATTATTCATTAAATAATTGTTTATTATTATTTAAAAACTCCAACTAACTTGATTGGTCATAACATGAAGATATTATGAAAGAAATAGAGAGAAAAAAAAAAACATGTTGTAAAATTAAGAGAAACACTCTAATATAATCACATAAGAAAATGTTATCTAAGAATAAATTCTGAAAACGTGATAATGCCATAATACTTGTAGGAAGCATAAGTTTCACACAAATTAAATAAATTAGAAAATTTATACAATTATAAAAATAAAATAAATAATTTAAAGATATTATAAATAAACGAACAAAACATTCGAGCAGTATCTTTTGTTTGGAGATGAAACAGGAAAACATAAGAGAAGCAATGTAAGTAAGATTTTTTTTCCAGAATAAACCAAATTAGAAAGTTTCTCAAATAGACCCACACACTTTATTTTCAAACTAAAACTATTTATTGTGTAAATTTGGATTAGAAATCATATTCTCAAATACAAATAGTGATTTCTGGCGTCAAAAAATAGAATTCGGTTTCTTAAGGATCGAATTCTGACATGCTTTTCTAGTTTTTTGCAATTTTTTTAAAAAACGAGAACAAAATTTTGAAATAAAAAATAATAATTTATAATAAAGGATATAATTTTAATTAAACTTATGAAAATACAATAAATACAGTATTTTTAACAAAATAAATATTATTTTGGGTTGTTTAAATATATAAATTATCATTGATTTAATAATTTTTTGCAATTATCTATATAATTAATTTTTTGATATTGAAATACATTTGAAAGAAGTTTTTAAAGATTTTTTAATAATATATGAGCTAGGATCTTGGCATTCTAGTAAAATTATTCTATAGTAAAGTCTAAACTAATTTATGACGAAGTCGAACTTTTCACTTTAATATTTTAATTTTAAAAACTTCCTCTGAAATTAAATTTAAAATTAAAAAAGTTTAACTATTTTATTCACTCCGGGTTAAATTAGCATTAACTTTCAAATTTTAAATTAGTCCTGATCTTAAGTATCTCTGCGTTAATTGATTTTAATTTTTTTAATTCATTATAATAAAATTTTAAAATAATTTGATTTATCATCATAATGTATTAATTTTATAATAATAATGGTATAAAATTATATATTATTTTTCTATTTTTCGTTAAAATTTTCTACAATTTATTATAATAATAATAAATTGTATTCTTAATTACATTACAAAATCAAAATCGAAATTATATTAAACTTTTTCTAAAATTTATTTGCACTGAAATTGTATTTTATTTTGTTGTTTCTTTCAAACCAAATTAGAACTACTCTCAACATTTTAATTAGTTATTTTAAATTAATTTTCTTATTACAATTTTTATTTCAAAAATTCATCCTTCTTCTTTTTAAAAAAAATGTAAAAAGTAGGTTAAGTGTATCAAATTTTAACTTACTTTTTATTGAAAATTTGACTCTTAAAACTAAATTCTGAACTTCTACACTAAATAAGTCTAATTTGAAAAAAATAAGATGAGGAAATCCATTTACTGGATTTTTTTTAATTAGGTTTATCATGAGAAAAAATGGTGAAAGTACAAGTTGGCTCCATAGTTAGCATACTGTTATCAGGTGAAATAGAGTGAACAATTATTGTGATAGTGAAAAGGGGATTTTCACTTTTGGGAAGCTTATTGAAAGATGACAAGAAGGGTAACCCATGTGACTCCCATGTTTCAATTCCAAGGACATTATTATGGTCACTTGTACCCATTATCACTTTTCTCTCACCAATATGCATGTAAGACAAATTCTCAAATAGTTAACTTTTTATCATTCATTTAATCTGATTTAAATGATCACTTAAAAGATTTTGTAAGAAGATTGCATGGATCCGTCTTATTCGTTTTCTAACAAAAATTGTAAAGAAGATTTATTTACTTCAAATTTATGTTATCTCATAGATCAATCTGTTGTCATTCATATCATAATTGATACTTTTAAAGAGAAATAATTCAATATTCTTATTCAAAGTCTCCATATGCTGATATGAGATTCAAAATTTATTGAACTTACAAGATTAACTTCAATTAATTTTTTAAAATCTTAAAAGAAATATATTATTATAAAGAAAATAATTTCTTTATAACATAATCAAGAAGACAATTAACTCAATCTTGTTTCTTACATCACCGTTTTTTAGTTTTTTTTTTTAATATGATTAAGATAACTCATCAAAACATGTATCTACTCGTTCTCCTGAAAATAAGATTTTCTTTTACAAATTTCTTTTTTACTTCAACATCATAAACATTAATGATCAAAACTCAATTCTCGAATGAATTGAGATAATAGATCTTTATTTATTATCCATTTATCGATTTAAGACACCATCTACTATATATATATCCAAATTAAATCATATAAAAATGTAATTATAAATCATACTCTATATATTACACATTCAACGAACATATATTTTTTATGCATAAAAATATCTTATAAATTATACAATTCAAAAGATATTTTTATACATGAAAATACTTTCTCAATTATATAATTTGAAATGTATTTTAAGATTTTGAAATATATTATGTATTGCACTCACAACAACATGAAATGGAAGACACTATTAACTCAAAACAATTTTGGATGACAAAGATTTATTCCCAAATTCTATAATATGAAAAATTCACATATAAAATATTTCAAGGTATCACCCACGAGAGAAAAGCATAATAATATAAATCAAAACTTCATTTTGCAACATCTTGACGGTTCACCTATTATAATGTCACCTTAATACTAAACTGGTTCTCTAGTCAGTTTTTGATAGTAATAATGTTTATTTTACTTGACATGCCTCTTTCATAGTTTGATTTGTGTCATTATGTGTAAAATCAACAAGGGCCGATTTATTTTGATGGGACATTTTAAGTGATAAGAGGTCAAAACCTAGCCAAAAAGAATGCAGATAAGAGGTTAAAAATCTATTTTAGCCTAATAAAAACGATTGAAACACTACAAATTAGCAAAATCTAAATGCCAGCATGTGTTGAGATGGAATTTTCCAAATTGTAAATCGACCCGTTGGAGATCAAAACTTGAAAGCAAGACTAATCGGTCGTAGTAAAATATATTTAATCAATATAATAATAGAGATAATTATATACTACTACTAATAAATTTTATCGAGTTGAATTAGATTTTAAACTCAGAACCGGTGATCCAACCCAAGAGAGATTGGACTGAGTTGGAATCAACCTAATCATAAAGAAAATTTAACCTAATCTGTATAGGTTAGATTGAAATAGTTTGATTATTTAACCCAATAAACATCCCTTTTATAAGCATAGCAACATAAACTAGCAAAAGGTCCCAAAGGAGCACCACTTAGACTTTGGATAAATTTCTTCTTGCAAAAATAATTTAAGTACTCACATACAAAATTCACGAATCTTTCAAAATCCATTCATTCATTGGATTGCATTACAAACAATACCTTCTCCAAACAAAAAAAAAATGTTCATTCAGCTACCATCCAATAATTCAATAATGCACATGCTACAAACGATATTTCTAGAACCTGTTGACTATACAGCAGTTTAAGGGCAGCGCCAGTGGCAATTGCTATGACCCATGATTTCAGATTTCACCTGTTCCAAGAGGTTGCCTTGAGGTATCACCAGTGGCCCAAGCTTGATAATCTTTCACAAGCTGCTTAAGAAAAATATATAACAAACAAATCAAATTCATAAATTGTTCAGTACATAAAATATGAATAAGATTATATGTACCAGGCAGTTCATTATTCAACTATAAACTATAGCTACTGCTACTTCGGTCAACAAACCAGTCTCATTCTATATGAAGCTACATTTAAAAAGAACCAATAAACTAGGTTTCTTTAAATGTTAAAAACACAATTTGGTTATATAACAGTAACACCATAAATAATTAGGATATGTATTTATAAGTTATAACTTCAATTTTCTTGAAATATACCCAAGATGTAACTAGCTAAAATATTCCTTCTAAAAAATTAAGATGGTGTATATTCGCAAATCCTTATTGGATTTACTAACATACACCCACTTGTCTTTTTAGGAAAATTTTATCTAGTTATAACTTTATGTTGGAAAGGCGCCTTATTAAAAGTCACTCCTAGCTCACCTTAGTTGTGGTCTCTTTGAAAGTTGTCTTAATTGTAGCCTCAAAAATAGTAGTTCATCCCAAGGTTGACTAATGATATGTTTAAATAGAATATATAAATGAGTTGTAAATCTTGCGTTACAAGTTAATTATGTAAGATTGAGAAAGTTCAAATCTCAAATTGGAAGAATGTTATTTTTAAAATACATTTAAGATATAGATTGTTAAAATATTCTTTCTAAAAACCAGATAGGCGTATGATAGTAATCCTTAAATTGCTTGCCTTGATTTTATATATTTCCACTGATATTGAAAACAATAAGTTAGTTAGTAATTAAAAGGGGAAGTCAAATACAATCATGAACAAAAGCAAGATGTATCAATCAACACAGGGAAACTAGTAGTTGCAGTGATAGCAAAGTGAAATCTGAAAAATATGAAATCTGGTCAAAATATCTCAACTTCAAATGCATGTAGAAACAAATAGCAGGAAGAAAGACAAAGAAAAAAGTTTGAAAACAAGGTATGAAATGCCATGCTTTCTGTCATCAACATTAGGACTTGTTTCAGTGAAGTAGGAGTCCACTTAGGAAAGAAAAATAAGAATGTATGATATGATAGGTTGCTAATAGTACCACTTAGGAAACAATCTGTAAAATATGAATTCAGTTTTGCGAAAGTAATACCGATGATAGACAATCTATTTCTTCTGCATTTTTAAAACAAACAACCAGATTTTATATGTTGTTATAACCAGGTGCACAACAGAGAAAAATAAATAGACAGAATTAAACATGGTTCTGATACAGCCCGTGACTTTGGTGATGTGCCGGTCATTTGACAGGATAGGCCAAAGGTGTGGAAGGTTTACACTAGGAGAAAGGAGAGTAAGGCAAACGAAGAGTCTGTTAGACATGTAGGATGAGCTCTCAGTTGGTTATGTCTGTTATTAGAAAAACTGTCAGTCTGTGCTGTCAGTTAGAGGGAATATTAAGGGGTTGGAATATCATAAAAGAAGGGAAGTGATAGGTAAAAGGGGGAACTGTAAATTGTATAGAGCCTTAGGATGGACAGAGAATTTTCTCTGAGGAGCTACAGGCTCAGGAAATTGTGTACCATTCTGTGCTTGTGTTTTTCAATTTCTTGTGAATTATTTTTCTGGTTTCCTAACAGTGCAACATACGACAGAATAGTTGGCTCATGCTCACGAGGCAAAACAGAGAAAAATACAAAAATAATTGAAGACAAACACAAGTAGCCACAAATCTTAATGCTACTAGAACAATCAAGCTAATTGTGTGAGAGATTTACAACACACCGCAATCATTGGATCTATCCTTCCTTTCAATCACAATTCCTATAAAAAGATTATAGTCTGGTCACATCCCAAATATTTTGGGTTGGTCACATGTTGGGTCATCCCAAACTTAAAATAAAAGTCTTAAAATATATTTAAGTCTAATTCAACTTCACAAAACTGATTTTTAAGGTGATGTTTATACTTAATTTGATCATATCTATCGCCGATGTAAGATTTTTAATACTCTCTCACGCTGCAGATTGAATATCTCAAGCATAGGAGTATAGGGGGAACCCGATAATAGGTGATACAATAGGACCAATAAATGTCACTAGGATAGACAATAATAACATCTTAATAAGTGAACTTTAAGTTTAACTCAAAAGGTCCTGAAAAACCCAAAAGAAAGAAAAAAATTACTAAACAATTCAAATTTTTTAACTTTTTGTATATACATAAATCTATTGGTCAGCTGTGGGACATGTGAAACATTCTTTAATACAATAGATAATTCTAAAGTTATATTCTATGATCCACATATGGGTATACTGTCAACATTTGTTATTGTAATGAGTTATTCTCTAGTCATTTTGACATACAAATTGAAGAACTTAGGAAATGGATTTATGTGATCAATTACTCCTGAATCAAGAATCTAAACATCCTTGACACAGAGGGCCCAATAATACCAAATGCACTTTTACCTTTCATGGACAAAGTATATGATCCAGAGGACTTAGTAATTAATTCAATCAATCATTATTCTCATGCGATCAAGTTTCTCTTTGTAAGCTTTCCCAGCAGACATTGAGAAAATAATCACAAAAAAAAGATGTAATAAAGAGAACTCATCTAACAAAAGAACAAAAATATTCATATCAACTCAAATTAGAGTCAAATGAGACATCACCACCCCTTGGAATGGGCGCAAGGGGTCTCGACGACCTTGTTTGTGGTGGTGGGGACTCTTAATCAGGCAGCAGAAACAACTGCTCAAAAGAGCTTAAATTTGAAGAAAATTCTCAAATACACCATCTATATGACAATCAAACATGTCTCAAATCTTGTCTTTCATGAGAGGACCAAATATATTGAGGTGAATTGTCATTTCATAAGGGAAAAAGTGGAGTCTAGAAGAATCACCACTAGATTTGTCAACTCTAGTAAATAGTTGGCAGACATATTCACCAATTCTCTAAATGAACCAGCGATTGATTATATTTGGAGTAAGTTGGGCATATACAACTTACATGCTTCAGCTTGACAGGAAATGTTATACTTACATAAATAAGGAACATATCCTATATAATTAAGAACTAGCTGCATGTTAGTAGCCTGCATATGACTTTTACAAAGGTGTATATATTGTGTGTTGCTTCCTAATAATCAGCTCCACATCTGTTCTTTAAACAGCTTGGCTGCTTTTTCTTTGTGAAAATTCTCATTCCGAAAATCTGGTGAAGCCGTAGGTCTCTTGACCAGTTCATGATTATTAGTTTTCACGGCTTTGTCTAAAAGGCAAATTTTTGTGCCAATGTGCAAGTACAACCTGCCACACCACGGTGCATTTGGTTGGATCTTAACTATGATATGTTTAAGGAGGCTTCTGCAACACAAAATTTGATTTGGGACAAAGATTAGGCATTTCAAGTTTGGGGTCTATCTATCAAGGAATGAGAAGCTCTGTTCAATTGGGTTGTATTGTGTTTTTTCTTATGTTAATTCCTCCTATATCCTTGTAATTTTTTTTCTTCAAATGAATTTATTCTTTTATCCATAAAGGAAGAACATATCTTAAAAATAAAATTTGCAGATAATACTAAGCTTTAACAAACCTGTGACATAAATCGGGGAAGCATAATCCTGAGTATTTGTTCAAGGACTTGAGTCCCAGCTGATTCAACTGCTTGCTTTGGTATTGCTAGGAAAGGAAAAGGAATTTCAATGCTTACCTGGATTCCACATAGCAATCCAAAAGGACAATTTAACTAGAATCCAACATATATAGAATCACAAGAAAATGAAATAAACATAGAGTACTACCTCAATTATAGTGTCTGATGTGAGTTGCTGCGTCAAAGACTTATCAGCCTTACTATCACAGGATATCCGGTTAACCATTAGAGCTGCATTACCATATTAAAGTATTGAAAAGGTATTCCTGAAAGTAGCATAAACCAAACAGCATGACACCCTACATGTTTTCGTATTGCTTTCCTCAAGTACAATAAAATTGCCTTAGCTGCTGCTATAAATAAGGAAGTATACATGTAGTTTTATAACTATCACAGTTACTGCTTCCAATGAATAGCCAGTAAGCTACAATCAAAAGCAGTACTGAACAGAATAAGCATTGTCCACTTTCATACCAATTTAGCCATTCACATCGTAGTTGTTTTTTCAAACAATTTGACAAACCAACCAAGAAATCACATACATCTCAGCTCATATAAACTAGTTAAATCTGATATTTCTTAGGCTATGTTTGAATAAAATTCCTCATAAACACTTATAGGAAAAAAATAAGAAAGAAAAATAAAATAATTATTTTATAAGCTAAAATTATTTTATACAAATAGAATCGGCTTATGGAGAAGTAAACAAGATAAAACTTTTATAAATTAACTTATGGATAAACTAATATTAAATTGTAGAAAAACTTGTAGCATTTTTCCTTTGTATTTTTTCATAATGTAGGTTTTTAAAGAGAACTTTATCTAAACAGGGCTTTAACAATTATGCTGCATCTTCATACCATGCCCTCCGAATACTTTATAAAAAAGCATTAAGTAGAAAAACAAATTCATGCCATCCATTCAACACTTTCTTCATTTAGTAAGTATGAAGATGTTGTATAAGGTTGTTGAACTAGAAGTAAACTTGACTCCCATATTTGATTCATAAACTTTGATAAGAGTGTACTAGTGCTAAATAAGATAAAACTTTGTACAAATGATTTACAAAAATGTATGTTCTTAATGTAAAAGCATTTCAGAAAATAGTTTGATTGCAAGTTAAATCATTTTCTCCATCTAGGATCGTAATTTAAGAGTTAAGAGTTTCACAACCTTATCAGAGTATGAATTCATAATCATTTATTCTTAATGCACTCGCAAACGGAAATAAAAAAAATCAAATTCTATCAGACATCATTTATCATATAGATTTAAAGTGGGCTCCATGATCACAAGGGAGGGCTGCAACATTGCAATTTGTAAGGTCTACACAACGCCTTCGCAGCTGCAGTTTCTGCTGTGTTTTCCCAAAATTTTGTTAATCAATAGACAATCTTAACAACCACCACCACAACCTAAAACTATACACATTCTGACATGCATTTTAACAGAACTCACCATCAAACTTGTCGTTCTGTGCAGCAACCATGGGTGATCCCTCGAGCTGTCACCAACAGTCAAAGCAAATAATCAACGACAACGAAACAAGCGAGCACAGTAGAAAACTAAATTCAACAACACATTCAAATAAGTTTGACACCTTGCAAGACAAGAGCTTGATGCAACATCCATCAGGCTGCTCTTCCACCTTAACCAACAACACTGGACAAACCTCGAACGAGAAGAACTTGAACCTATAAACGTAACACCGAAACGTGTTGTCATTTACCCGTTCAATCCTCTCCGCGTCCAACACAGAGTACTGACTCGCTGGTAACCGCATGTATTCAACTACACACATCATAAAATTCAAAAAAATTACCACCTTTTCAAAATCAAACAAAAATATAGAAAATAAAAGAAAAACAAATCATCTAGTTCTTCTACCGACACAATGTTTAAGTCCTTCAACTTCAAAACTAATTTTTAATCTTTATACATATAAGATCAATTTGGACAAACTTTTTCCAAAACAACTTTAGGAGAAGAAAATTAAAATTAATTTTTTCATAAGTTGATTTATAGAGGCATTGTCATATAACTTTTTTATTTTTAATTTAATTTGTGCATAATTTCTAAATTCTTGCATTCAATTTAATTTGTGCATAAGCTTAACCTAAGGAGAAATTCATTTAATTTAATTTTCCTGTTTATGTTAAGTATTTACGAAATATATATATCCAAACACACCGATGTTTTTTTTTTTTTTTCACAAAATTCAAGGTATATTTAGACGAGTTCCTCCCTAAAATCTTCCAGAGAAGAAAAACACGAAGAAAAAGTGAAACGATTTTCTTTAATTACGGTAACATCTACAAATAAAAATAATATTCTAAATAAA